>Ga0157362_1001331_pt1 | contig 10336 bp, 16 predicted proteins | sample AttlaeALBM3_FD_111480 | JGI IMG/M metagenome (GOLD analysis project Ga0157362, IMG submission 111480) | Fungus gardens microbial communities from leaf cutter ant in Ribeirão Preto, State of São Paulo, Brazil - Atta laevigata ALBM3 | ecosystem: Host-associated > Fungi > Mycelium > Unclassified ... | reverse complement strand
TTTTCAATATCGTGGTACCTACGGCCGCAAGTCAAATCATTTAACATGTGAAGACATAGCAAAATACTTGATTTTGCAATTAAATAATTCGGATAATTTGTGTTTTCCACGCTCCCTTGTAATGGTGCGAGTGCATTGTGAACATGGAAATCTACGAATAGGTGAACTCCATGAAAAATGGAATTGTAGATATAAGACGACAGAGTTCCTTGTTAGCGAGAGAACTGACGAGGAACGTTGGAGTCAATTCCCAAGGAGGGATGCGGAATTCGCGAAATCGAGCGTTTTCAACGCTGCCGAATCTCGCTGCCGAAAATATTGCTATAATGGTGTACAATTTTAGTTTTCGGACTCGACGAAAATCCATTATTTGACGGTAACACATTACTTGCCTCTCTAGGCGTGAGCCCATTATTATTATTATAATATATTACGAACGTAAGCGTCATTACAATCCGATATTGAATATAAAAGCCGCTGCTCTCGCGGGGAACATTGCGTCGCGTGGAACATGGACTATCGTAAAGATAGAGATCACCGCTGCACGAAAAAATGCCCACGCTGTTACGTCACTCCGTGCGAATTTCCCGACGCGAGCTTAATTAGGTGCGAAACGAGTAATCCTACGTTTTACAGTACTCATGTTTCGAACGTCATCGCGCGGAAAGATCCTACGACGAGCAATCTCCTGCAAGCGAAACAGTAAAAATTTGTGCAACAGTAATAACAATTGCAGGCGATTCGTAAAGTCAAAATCGAGGCACAAATGCGAGACAGCATATACTTGTCGATCGCTGCGGCCTTCGAATCATTTTTGCTTCATGCGTTCTCTTCGATGTAAAGTCATTATCGAGAATCTGGGGGAAGATACGAATGGTACGATGGTACAGAAAGAAACTGCACACAGGAGACGAGAATGAGTCCGAAGATAGAGCAAATTATAAATACAAAAGAGATCGCGTCACATTCGTGTTCTACGATTTCGAAATGCGACAGGACAAGACATGTGAAGAAACCGAAAACGTACAAATTCACGTTCCGATTCTTTTCGTCGCACAGCAAATTTGTGAAACATGCACGAGAATAGAGAATATGTCGGTGCGAGTTCATATTTCGAAATGATCCGGTTATTTATTAATCTCATAACGCGAACAACAGAATGTTTCAAAAAGATCATTTGTATAGTACATAATGCGAAAGCGTTCGACGCACAATTCATTTTGAAATATTTAGTCGAAAACTCGGAAATTACGGAAGAACCACGGGTAATTTTAAACGGGACGAAAATTATCGTGTTGGTCGGGAACACTAAATTTATAGATAGTGTAAATTATTTGCCGATGCGATTATCTGATTTGCTCAAAGCTCTCGGACTGAAGGATACATTGGGTAAAGGTATTTTTCTCCATTTATTTAATACAAAAGTGAATCAAATGTACAATGTTTGACGCGTGATATTATTCTCCCGATCAAATGAAACCCGAAGAACATGAACGGTTTACGAAATGACACGAGGAAATGATACAGTCAAACTTTATTCTTAATTTTCAACTCGAAATTAAATATTGTCGTAACGATGTAGATGTTCTCCGACGCTCGTGCATGACGTTTAGAAAAATCTTTCTAGAACGCGGTAATATATGTCCGTTCGAGGAATGCACAACTAACGCTTCTTCGTCCATGAAAGTTTTTCGCAAAAACTTTTTGCGCGAAGAAGAAATAGGAATCATTCCTTCGGGCGGATACAGAAATGCGGACAGATATTCGCGACAGACAAAAGCTTTAAAGTAATGTGGAAGAAGCTCGAATTAGGTCATCGCATAATTCACACGGGACGAAGACGCGAATATGAAATTGTCGGCAGGCGCGTTGACGGATATTACGAGTCGGAATCGTCGAACAGAATGCAACGTTACATGTTTCAGTTTCACAGGCATGTTTCTGGCATGGTTGTCCGACATGTTATTAGGTGAATCGCGACAAAACGCTTTCGTCCGCAGATCATAATGGTACAATTCGCGCGTTATGAGCGAACTCTCGACTTTGAAAACGGCTATCATGTTATAGAAAAATGGGAGTGATCGATTTCGATCGGGAAATACGTGAAAATCCCGAGATGAGTGATTATCTCAAGAATCACATGCTAATAAAATCCTATCCTCTCGATGAATTTTTCGATGGTCGCACAGGAAATATCCGATATGAAATTACGAATACAGAAAAAATACGACATATGCTCTCTGCATCAGAATGTATTGAAAACGAGTGCTTTTACAGTTATCTTGATATTTATATTGGCAAGGAGTGTAGCGAATTAATCGATAAAGCGCCAAATATTAATTTTGTCTTTGTTGAGGGTCTTATACGTAAGATACTCCTACCGCGTTGTCTATTTTATCCGGTACTCCTGTATAGAGTAAAAAGAAAGCTACTTTTCGCCTTGTGTCGGAGCTGCTGCGAAACATTCTCGCAGGCAATGTCCCGAAGAGCGTGAATTCGAGGGTATCCTGCGAATTATGCAAAGCCATCGAGAAAGGCTATCTTGTGACGAACGTGAGTGAAATCTGGCAGTATAATCACGCGATATGATCCCGATACACGAAGATTGTTCGCCGAATATATAAATACATTTTTACGATTAAAACAGGAACCTAGCGAATGACCGAGCGAATGTGAGGACAATGATATCGAGATTAAGGAACAATATCTGAGGGAATATGAAAAAACTGAGGGTTCTCGATAGAAATAATCGCACGGAATCCTGGTTTACTCTCGGTCGCTAAGTTTTGTCTAAATTCATTTTGGAAAAGTTATTCAGCAAACCAATCTGCTTAATACCGAGATCGTAAAATCCTATCAGCGTCTGATGACTTTACTCACGAGTCCGGAGCATGAGATAACTAATATACCATATATCAATGACGAGGTAATATATGTTTCGTGGTTTCCTCAATAACGAACATCGTAATCGTGGCAAATACGACAGCGTTAACACGATTAAAATTATATGAATTTAGAAAAATTAGGTAGGCGTGTTTTATATTACGATACTGACTCGTGTATATACTTAAGTACAGGTAATCCGAATGAGTATGAACCGGATAATTTTCTGGGCGATATGACGAACTCGAGAGCTACGGTTGTGGAAGTTATATCGAGTCGTTTCGGATGGCCCAAAATTTTACGCGTATAACGTTCATATACCAGAAGGACGTACGTATGAAATCTGTAAAATAAAGAATATAACACTTAATTATAAAAATTCATTAATTTTAAACTTTAATAATATTAAGAAATGAACAGGAGGGAGAAAGACGAGAAGCAAGAGAAGAAACGGAGGGGGTCGATGATAAATTTGCGTTTTATTGCAATTCGACGCATTGCATTTCATGAAATTGTAACGAAATGAGACAAAGTCATGTGCCTGTATTAGTAAAACGTAGATTTATCAATAATCGTTATTTTTTTCCTTACACATAGATGAATAACCTTCCTCTTGCTCAAGCTTTCTCTCTCATTTTAATATAGGAACGTCATCGAGTTTTCCGTCGATTAGGTATACATTTAGGTCAAAATGTAAAATTGTAATGCATTATTTTGTAAAATAAACTATGACTATTATTGTTAAATCTTTTAGTACTTAGAAATTTTATTGTACTTTAATATTGTGAATAATGTAAATAATGTAAAATATTTTCACGATGAAATTGTACTTGAAACATTTGAAAAATTTAATAAACAAAACTCATTTTCCACTTTTTCACACTTTATGTAAAAAACAAACATCAAATATAAAAATAAAATGTTTTATATTTAAATCACAAGAAAAATTTTTTACACCTCTTTCTTGTTCCTATCATAAGCTTTTCACGCGGCATCGCATATAAACTTAGCGGCCCAAAGAAGTTGTACGCCTCACATCCCGAAAAAATTGTACGCTGATTTCGCGAATAAGCTTATACGCGTCGCACCGCGGCAAGAATCAGCTCGGAAAACGCCGCGGTGCTCTCGGCGGCTAGCCTACGCCGGGGTTATGCTGACGCGAGCGCACATGGGAGGCCTCCGCCGCATTGATTAGCTTATCACCCCTCCTTAAATTTTGTCCTTTATACATTCTTGAAAATATTATTAAGCTCTATTTTTCCTTTTATTTGCTTTTGAAGTTTTGCACGGTAATAGAGTAGCTCATTTCACAAAATGGACATACGCTGGAAACGTCCATAGATATCGATCGTATGTGGTCTGACTGGATACGGGAAAAGATTTTTGTAAAGACTTTTTTCCGGTATTTATCTCTCATGTCCGACCTGCGTTTCGAGAGAGTTTTGTTCTATTATGCGGAATGGCAAGAAGCCTATCGTTAATTACAATACGACACTCATGAAAAAGAGCTCGAAGAACAGAGTTAGGGATGCGGCAATACTAAAGCGACGAAGAAGAATATAATTGAATTTCGTGAAGGTTTACCCCGTCCGAAAGATTACTCGAACAATCCGCTTTCTCCGAAATTAGTGATAATCTTATGAGAGAATCGTCGTGCGACGCAATCGTGGATCTTTTCACTAAAGGCAGTCATCATAAGAATCTCAGTGTTATTCTTATATCGCAGAATCAGGGGCGCAGTCCCTGATCAACGTGATCGCTCAATGCGAATTACATCGTCGTTTTCAAAAATCCATGTGATCGCACACAAATTTATCATTTAACGCGTCTATCTCGATCCGAAATTCATAGAAGAGAAATTCCTCTTCGAGGCCTCACGGCTATTTGCTCGATCTGAAACAATCAACGGACGAGTATCGATTTCGAACGTGTATTTTTCCCGAGGATACGGCTCATTACATCTACGTACCGCATAGATCATTTTCCAGCGAATTCGTATAAAAGGCGAGAATGGGTAATCATACATATCAGTCGTAGATTTTTCCCGCGATGAAGGTGGAAACATGAAAGTGACAAGAAATCACACAGTGCGACGAAAATCGCCTCACAATCGATTGGTAAAAGAAAGCCTGTTTCTTCGCGACGCTCTATCATTTGAATAAAAATCAACGCACAACCTTCTTACGCTGACGAAAAATTAATTCATTGTATCGGCGAATGTGTTTTTAATATACTCAAAAATAACGTTTCGCTCGAACATTGTGAAAAAAATCGGTTAATCAAATATAAAACGGTTCTGCGTCGCATCATTGCAAAACGTGGTAATTGGAAGGAAAAGAAAGCTTGTTGCAGCGAAACGGATTTTTATCTTATATTATCAGGCCTATATTATATTATCGGGCCTATATTATCGACTTTATTATCGCTAATTATCAGAGGAACGAAATAGCGGGAATAAAACGTTATAAAGAGGGTAAAAAGAATGATTTTAATTTCGACAAAAAAATCTCGAGAAAATGTAACATCAGCTGTATGTAACGTCAGAATCCGACATCATTCGCTGGCGAAGAGTCAAAAGAAATCGCAGAATTCGAATAGCGAGCACTAATAATAACGCAAACCCCCGGAATTCATCTAACACGATGCGGAGATGAGTCGTATTCTGACTGGTCGCGCGATGAAAGTGAGAGATGAAAAATGTACAGAGAGGCGTTATGGCGATATCTACGATTTATTCGAGAAATGCGAAAAGAGAAAGACGCAATGAAAATAAAAATACAGAAGACAATACTATATGCTTCCTACGCCGCACAAAATACCGCCGACGATAACGAAACGACGAACGATGACGTTTTTCACGATCTTACGCAAAGAGCTGATATACCACTAGCACATTCCAACGGTAACACAGGTATTATTACTAAAAATTTGGAAATTTCGAGCATAATCATGTGAGGAATAATCTCGCGATGAAGAGCATTGAAGAAATAATGAAAAGCATACCGAAATCTTATTGTAAGCATGCACACTTATTGATGAAACGTTTGTTTCGAAAAGTTATGCCTGATAGAATTAGTTGGGACGAGCATGGAATCGTATAACGACTATAGATGGTAACATCGTAAAAGATTCGAATATCAATGACTTAATAAACGTCAAAATGTGCGAGAGAAAAACTGTGAAAATAGTAGGTAGAAATCAGTTTGCGCTATTACTCCGTGCGTTGAACATATCTTCTGAGCTAATGAGAAATAAAAGATTATTATCCACGCACAGTGTTAGTATAAACAGCGTAAAACTTCGATCTCGAGCGAGTTCCATATCTTTTATAATGAAAGCACGAGTTCCTCGTCGATTGCGCAGTATCGAGAGCGCAGAAAGAAAAAAAGGTAAAAATTACGAACAAGAAATAGACGAGGAAAGCTCACTGATTCTTTCTCGTACACGAAAAAAAACTAATATCCCTGCATCTTTACAAATGGAAAAAAATTGATTACTCGGTTGGAAAAAACTAAGATAACGATGACGTTTGACAAATTATACTACGATCTGTCGCATTATGCAGGCTATTCAGCGGTGGATAATCTAACTTGTGCAGTTAAATCGAATTTTTCACAGGGAGAAGTCGTGCGCTGTCTCGAATTGCAAGACGGGTAAACGTTGCACCGACCATTGTGTAGAAAATTTCTACGATTGCATTACAACATAACAAACATTGACGAGGTATGAGAGGCAGATTCGAACTCGGAAATCTAAAAAGTAACAATGACGGTTATTCCTATCTGTTAGTGATTATCGATGTACTAAGTAAATACGTCTAGATAGTTACGCGACAAAACGAGTAATTGCGTGATAAAAGCTTTCCAGCGCGTACAAGCGAAAAGTGAAGGACGAATATCCGTATAATGCAAACGGACAAGGGCAAAGAATTTGTCGCGCAATCAATGCAGAAATTTCTTAAAGAAAACGACATACATTTTCGGGTAACGTGTAAGCCAGATGTCAAAGCCGCTATCGTTGAGCGCTTCAATAGAAACACTGAAAGAGCGAATGTAGCGTTACTTCACGCATAAAAATTCGCGACGCTACATCGATGTTCTTCAGGATATAGTACTTACAATCACACGCGTTATTTGTCCACGAGAATGCAATCTGTGATTGTAACGATAGAAATTGCACGTATCGCTCGTGAAACTATAACTCGTCGTTAGAAAAACGAAACATTAAAGAAACGTGCGCGAAAGGTTAAATATCGCGTCAGAAATCTTATTCATATCAGTAGAAAGGCGCCTTTGAGAAAAGATATGAGGCTTAGTAGAGCGAGGAGATATTTCAAATTTATCGTGTTCTCGATTGGTGAAACCTTCACGTATACGAACTGCGAGATTTAGCAGACGAATCATAGACGATATTTTTTGATAAGCAAAAATTAGCTAGAGTTGAGAAAAACTTAAAGGAAGAAACAGTTTATCGTCGATTGCGTGATAAAGAGTAAGAGATGAGCGGCTAATAAACAAATGTTAGTTGGCACGGTTATCTCAGCAAGTTTGATACTTGGATTCCGGCTTCGAGTTTAATTTCTCTTCGCGATGGAGGAGGAACAATTTCTTCTGGTACTTACGAATAATAATAGTATGCATCATTTTCCAGATAATACAATATCGTCCTTTATCACGGAATTATCTTACTCTATAATGTTACACGGACAATAAAAAAATAGGAGGTTGCGATAAGCGAGATTCAATTTCCCTGTAGCTTTTTACACGTATGTCGTAACGAAAATATGATCGGATTCATCGATGTTAAACTCGATGAGGGGACGAATGCGTTTATGGCAAAAGAAGTTACATTTCCAAATGGAATTTACAACGATTCTAACAGCTTATTGATATGATTAATAACCGCATATAAAGTTGCCATACCGCATTTTTATTTCGAATAGCAAAAAGCGTTTATCTGGCGATAAAGTCTTGATAAGTATTAACTGAGAAATGCAAAATGCTACATCATATAAACTTTTCCGATAATCTTCTACGAATGCTAGGTTTCGTAATCAGCAATTTCCATAAATAATTACTCATTTTATCCCAAGCGATACATAAACCTAATTCTAACGAAACAGAAGAGAAAACTTTTCTTACTCATTTAATAAGGAGACGAAAAAACGACTTGCAAAGGTTACTGGAATAGCGAACCCTGTAGTTTGTGGCATGGTATCTTCGAAAATGTTCGTTTATTACGATATTTATGAGCCTTATAATAGGCGATGTACGTACTCCTCTTCTCAGAATAGTTCCGGTCGAGATACGCAATCATAATTACGCATTTGGTGAAGCATTTCTCATTTCCAAATTATATCTTATTGCGACGAACGAATTTTAGAATCGAATTTACGATCGAAATAGATATAAGAGATCATCTTGGAAAAAAAATTCCATTCGAATTCGAAACACTGACAGTGACACTTTAAACGCAAGCAATAACTTTCTTTCTTCCGTGTACGCGAGTGTGTACACGGAAGATAGTGACAGTATTTAGTTAAGAAAAAAACTAGCGATGGAATATGAGGAGTATTTTGATACTCGAGACAGCCAAAGTAGCCAAGGTGGAATTCCACGTGTTTTCGTCGGCTCGCCCTACCAGTGCGGACATCGAAAGCTTTCTCGGCGAATTATTTAGAAAAATACTATTTTATCTAAATAAAGGCGCACGTACTGTCAGTAAAGAAGCGGGAATTAACGTAATAGAAGATGTCGAAAATAATAAACCGTTAAAGGAAGCGGTCAAAAGTAAGCTCGCGGAATCGAGGAGTAATCTGAAGAGAAAAGCCAAAGAAAAAAATAAGTTCCCTGATGAAGGAATCAGGATATAAAATATCCGCGAAAAACGCGGTGTTTCAATTTCCAATCAATGATCGAGATAGACATATCGTGCGTAACGTAAACGACGTCGAGTGATCAAAAGAAAATCATCAAGAAGGGAAGAAGAGCAAAAAGTGATGAAAAAAAAGAAAATTTGCTGCAGGAAAAAAAACGAAAAAACCATCCACTAGGAAACATCGAATCAAGAAACGCGACGTCTGACCATATTCTCTTAATCGAGATAAAAATTCGTGGCTGGAGAAAAAGCATGTCCTTTCTTCATATCCACTCGAATGAGCGTATAAAAAGCGAACTCGATCTCTTCTCTCTATCTCCTACGCAAATTAGTATTGAGAGTTCGCAATGGATTTATTACAAACACGTAATTTCGCTCTCGGACGCTCACTCATAAAATTCGTCATACCCAGACATGGAAAAGACTATCTGGATCTCACTCACCATGAACCTTCGCATACACATAGAAAGCGAACGCGGGAGAGCGGGGCTGCACCCGATGTCGCGACAAGAGCAGGATCCATAAATCATTTACTGCATTCCATGTTCAATCAAATCGACTGAAATATTTCAATCAATCGATCAAATCGATCGAAATATTTCAATCAAAAATTCGTGTCACCACCAAACAAAGCTTACGTTTACCACACGTATATCGAGGCGTTATTAAATTATATGCTTCACCCACAAAAACTTCCCATCTAATCTCTTATTTATGAGATGCGGATTTGGTTACATGGACGACACGTTAAACTCGCCAAATACGGCGCTCGAGAGACGCGGACAATACATTCGAGGAAACCGTGCGCTAGATCTCATAAAATACCTTCACGTTTTCAATCAAGATAAATTTTTAATTAACGGAAATTAAAATGAGATTCGTATGTTCAAAAGATTCATTTTGCCTTATGGAGAGTAAAATGATTAAAAATAATGATCAAAAATACGTATTCTCGATGCCAGTTTACTCATGAGAAGAGCAAAAATGAGCCCGAGTGTGTTACTCGCACACGTTAGAATGCTGAGTAAAATTACCGTCAAATATCTCCTTACGAGAGTCGAAGTTAAAACCTTCATGATACATAGTGGGCATAGTGGGGGAATCCATAGTCAATGCAATATTCGGACAGCCGCCGAAACGAATAATAATCGGTTTTGTCGATAACAAGGCATTTAATGGCGAAAATTGAATCCATTTAATTTCAAAAATTACGGAATAAATTTCTTTTCGCTGTACGCCGATGACATGCAAATTCCCAATAAACTGTTACAAATTTTTCGAAAACCGTTCTACGTTGAAGCCTATCACACATTATTTTTGGGAATCGGCATTCACTTTCTGAATGAGGATAATTCTATAAATAGAGACGATTACGCCAACGACTCTTTTTGCTTTTTGCTTTCTTACTCCAGATCTATCCGCTAATTGCACAGAGCATTGGAATCTCGTGAAACACTGAAGCTTACGATTAGAAGTAAGATTCAAAAAAACTTTTTCCATGACTAATTGCATCATCTATACCGAGTTCGATAACGTTTTAGAAAGCGACTCCTCGCGTCAAGTAATTGTCGACTTT
>Ga0157362_1001330_pt1 | contig 10336 bp, 7 predicted proteins | sample AttlaeALBM3_FD_111480 | JGI IMG/M metagenome (GOLD analysis project Ga0157362, IMG submission 111480) | Fungus gardens microbial communities from leaf cutter ant in Ribeirão Preto, State of São Paulo, Brazil - Atta laevigata ALBM3 | ecosystem: Host-associated > Fungi > Mycelium > Unclassified ... | reverse complement strand
CGGCAGCGCCTTCTCGCTGCTGCCTGCGCAGAACGCCACCGGCAACTGGATCAAAGTGGTGCAGCGTCTGCCGGTGCGTATCGAGCTGAATCAGGACGATATCGTCAAGCATCCGCTGCGCATTGGCCTGTCGACGCTGGTGAAAATCGATACCACCAACGCCGACGGCAGCGTGCTCGCCACCAGCGTTCGTCAGCAGGCCGCCTACAGCAGCAATGCGCTGGCGATCGATCTGGCGCCGGCGAATCAGCTGATCGCGGATATCGTTCGCGCCAACGCCGGATGATGACGCGGAGGCTGTTATGGCACAAAAACCGCTAGAAGGCGCGCCGCTGGTCCTGATGACCATTGCGCTGTCGTTGGCGACCTTTATGCAGGTGCTGGACTCGACCATCGCTAACGTGGCGATCCCGACCATTGCCGGTAATCTGGGCGCCTCTAACTCGCAGGGCACCTGGGTAATCACCTCGTTCGGCGTGGCGAACGCCATCTCCATCCCGATTACCGGCTGGCTGGCGAAGCGCATCGGCGAGGTGAAGCTCTTTACCTGGGCGACGGTGCTGTTCGCCCTCGCCTCCTGGGCGTGCGGCATGTCGGAAAGCCTGGAGATGCTGATTTTTTTCCGTATTCTTCAGGGCATCGTGGCGGGCCCGCTGATCCCGCTGTCGCAGAGTTTGCTGCTGAGCAACTACCCGCCGGCCAAGCGCAGCATCGCGCTCTCGCTGTGGGCGATGACGGTGATCGTCGCGCCGATCTGCGGCCCGATCCTCGGCGGCTGGATCAGCGATAACTATCACTGGGGCTGGATCTTCTTTATCAACGTGCCGATCGGCGCCGTGGTGGTGATGCTGACGCTGCAGACGCTGCGCGGCCGCGAGACGCGCACCGAGGTTCGCCCGATCGACGTGGTGGGTCTGGTGCTGCTGGTGGTGGGCATCGGCTGTCTGCAGGTGATGCTGGATCGCGGCAAGGAGCTTGACTGGTTTAACTCCACCGAGATTGTGGTGCTGACGGTGGTCGCTGTGGTGTCGCTGGCGGTGCTGCTGGTGTGGGAGCTGACCGACGACCATCCGATTGTCGATCTGGCGCTGTTTAAGTCGCGCAATTTCACCATCGGCTGTCTCTCGATCAGTCTGGCCTATATGCTCTACTTCGGCTCGATTGTGCTGCTGCCGCAGCTGCTGCAGGAGGTCTATGGCTACACCGCCACCTGGGCCGGGCTGGCGTCGGCGCCGGTAGGGATTATCCCGGTGATCCTGTCGCCGATTATCGGCCGCTTCGCCCATAAGCTGGATATGCGCCGGCTGGTGACCTTTAGCTTTATTATGTACGCCATCTGCTTCTACTGGCGCGCCTACACCTTCGAGCCTTCAATGGACTTCGGCGCGTCCGCCTGGCCGCAGTTTATCCAGGGGTTCGCCGTCGCCTGCTTCTTTATGCCGCTCACCACCATCACTCTGTCCGGACTGGCGCCCGATCGGCTGGCGGCGGCGTCGAGCCTGTCGAACTTTGTGCGCACCCTGGCGGGATCGATTGGCACCTCGATTACCACTACGCTGTGGGCCAATCGGGAGTCGATGCATCACAGCACCTTTAGCGAATCGATTACGCCTTATAACCCGAACGCGCAGCAGATGTATCAACAGCTGGAAGGCATGGGCATGTCCCACCAGCAGGCGTCGGCCTATATCGCGCAGCAGATTACTAATCAGGGATTGATCATCTCTGCCAATGAGATCTTCTGGGCGTCGGCTGGGGTGTTTTTGATTCTGCTGGTGCTGATCTGGTTCGCTCGCCCGCCGTTTGGTTCCGGCAGCGGCGGCGGCGGCGCGCACTAAACGCAGCAACAAAAACGGGCCTTTCGGCCCGTTTTTTTATGCGTTCTGTCGCCACCATTCGGCAAGCAGAATGCCGGTGGCCACCGAGACGTTAAGGCTCTCGACGTTGCCGGTGCCGCCGATAGAGAGGCTGATATCGCCCTGCTGGAAGGCGCTGTCGGAGAGGCCTTCGCGCTCCTGGCCCAGCACCAGCACCATCTTCGCCGGCAGCTCGGCCTGCGCCAGCGGCGTGCCCTGATGGCTTGAGGTGGTGACGATGGTATAACCCGCTTTGCGGAACGCTTCCAGACCGGCCGCGAAGCTTTCGCCGCTGATCGCCTGAACGTGTTCGGCGCCGCCTTCAGCGGTGCGCACCGCCGCGCCAGACTCCAGCAGCGAGGCTTCGTTCACCAGCAGACCTTTCGCGCCGAAGTGCGCGCAGGTGCGCATAATGCCGCCCAGGTTGTGCGGGTTGCTGACATCTTCCAGCGCCAGCACGCAATCTTTCTCACCGGCCTGGCTCAGCCACTCGCTGACCGCCATGCCCAGACGTTTTTTGATAATAAAGCAGACGCCGCCGTGATGCTCAGTGCCGGACGCCTTCGCCAGCTCAGCGTCATCCACGACGTGATAGGCTTTGCGGTTCGCCGCCAGCCAGCGCAGCGCTTCGCGGAAACGCGGCGTCACGCTCTGCACGAACCAGGCGCGAACGATCGCTTCCGGACGACTCTGGAACAGCGCCTGACAGGCGTTTTCACCATAGACGCGCGTCTCTTCCTGACGCTGGCGACGGATCACTTCTGGATCGATCGCGACTTTGCCGCCCTGCTCCGGCTGTGCGTCGTCAACGGACGCGCGTTCGCTCGGCGGACGCGACACGGTGCGCCAGGGCGAAAAAGCCTCGTCGCTGCGCGGTCTGCGGCTGTTTTCTTCGCTGCGTGGCCGACGGCTGCCTTCCTCGCTGCGCGGTTTACGGCTGCCTTCGTCGCTGCGCGGCTTGCGGCTTGCGCCCTCTTCGCTGCGGCGGCCAGAGGAACGACGCGAATCTTCCTGACGGGCTGGGCGGCCACCCCCTTTACCGGTACGCGGGTTCGGCGCGCGTGAGCCTGACTCGCCCTCATCTCGCACGTACATCACTTTTACCTTGCCACTTTTGCCTTTAAATTCGTCGTTCATCTGTTCCTCCTGCATTGAGAGCGCGAAGATTACCTGATGTATTAGCGCTTAGCTATCAACTATTGAACCTATTGGACAATCCAGTTTGAGGGCTGTTCGCAACCTTCTCATAATGGACAATATTTACAAAAGTGACACCTGCAACCCCCCGAGGTATCTATGAATACGGTATGTGCTTCCTGTCAGGCAACCAATCGCGTTCCGCAAGAGCGCGTGGCCGATGGAGCAAAATGCGGTCGCTGCGGCAGCGAACTGTTTAATGGTGAAGTGGCAAACGCCACCGCCGAGACGCTGGATAAATATCTGCAGGACGACCTGCCGGTCGTGGTGGATTTCTGGGCGCCGTGGTGCGGTCCCTGCGTGAACTTCGCGCCGGTGTTTAAAGAGGTGGCGCAGGAGCGCAGCGGTCAGGTGCGTTTCGTTAAGGTCAATACCGAAGCGGAGCCTGCGCTGAGCAGCCGTTTTCGCATCCGCAGCATCCCGACCATTATGATCTTCAAAAATGGCGAGATGGTAGACATCCTCAACGGCGCGATGCCGAAATCGCCCTTCAACGAATGGCTGGATGAATCGCTGTAACGCCTGCGATAACGCATCCTGTCAGCACACTCAGGCCAGCCGCGCTGGCCTTTTTCTTTTCCCGCGCGCTTCGATTACAATGGCGTTTTCCTTCTCTTGCTAAGCCATGACTGATAACGCCGTTCTCCGCCTGCGTGCGCAACGCCTTGCTCGCGCCACTCGCCCTTTTCTTGCCAGAGGCAACCGCGTCGTGCGCTGCCAGCGCTGTTTGCTGCCGCAAAAAAACTGCCTGTGCGCCACCATCCAGCCGCAGCGCGCGCGCAGCCGTTTTTGCCTGGTGATGTTCGATACCGAGCCGATGAAGCCGAGCAATACCGGCCGGCTGATCGCCGATATTCTGCCGCAGACCGACGCATTCGGCTGGTCGCGCACCGAACCCGATCCCGCGCTGCTGAGCGCGGTCGCCCATCCTGACTATCAGCCGATGGTGGTGTTTCCCGCCTCTTACGCCGATCCCGGCCGCGAGGTGCTGACCGCGCCGCCGCTGAGCGGCAAACCGCCGCTGTTTATTATGCTCGATGGCACCTGGACCGAGGCGCGCAAAATGTTCCGTAAGAGTCCCTGGCTCGATGCGCTGCCGGTGATGTCGCTAAACGTTACCGCGCCGTCGCGCTACACGCTGCGCGAGGCCCACGGCGAAGGCCAGCACTGCACCGCCGAGGTCGCCGCCGCGCTGCTGGCGCAGGCGGGAGATGACGCCGCCGCGCAGGCGCTGCAGCGCCATTTCGACCATTTCCGTCACGCCTATCTGGCGGGCAAGCCGCACCATCCCGCCCATTGCGCCTCGCAGGCCGACACGACCTAGCGCCGGCCTGCGCAGGCAAAAACCTGCCGACCTCGCAGCCTGCGATCGCCGAACCGGCAAAGCGGCTAAAAAGCGATTACAATCACGCCATTCGACCAGGGGAGAGTGGGATGAGCCAACGCGGACTGGAAGCGCTGTTACGACCTAAATCGATTGCGGTTATCGGCGCGTCCGACAGGCCAGGGCGTGCCGGCCACTTTATGATGCGTAATCTGCTGGCGGGCGGCTTTAGCGGCCCTGTGATGCCGGTGACGCCTAAGTACAGAGCGGTCAGCGGCGTGCTCGCCTGGCCCACCATCGCCAGCCTGCCGTTCGCGCCCGATCTGGCGGTGATCTGCACTCATGCAAAACGCAATCTGGAACTGCTGCAGCAGCTGGGCGAGAAAGGATGCAAGGCCTGCATTATTCTCTCCGCGCCCGCCAGCCAGCTGGAGGAACTCAAGAGCTGCGCGGCGCAGTGGCAAATTCGTCTGCTGGGGCCCAATAGCCTCGGGCTGCTCGCGCCCTGGCAAGGACTTAACGCCAGCTTCTCGCCGGTGCCAATCGAAAAAGGCCGTATCGCCTTTATCTCCCAGTCGGCAGCGGTCTCCAACACCATTCTCGACTGGGCGCAGCAGCGCAATCTGGGCTTCTCCTGGTTTATCGCGCTGGGCGACAGCCTGGATACCGACGTTGACGATCTGCTCGATTTCCTGGCGCGCGACGGCAAGACCAGCGCCATTCTGCTCTATCTCGAACACCTCAGCGACGCGCGGCGGTTTGTTTCAGCCTCGCGCAGCGCGTCGCGCAATAAACCTATTCTGGTGATTAAAAGCGGCCGCAGCCATCAGGCGCAGGCGCTGCTTGGCACCCATAGCGGACTGGACGCCGCCTGGGATGCGGCCATTCAGCGCGCCGGCCTGCTGCGCGTGCAGGACACCCATGAGCTTTTTACCGCCGTTGAGTCCCTTAGCCATATGCGCCCGCTGCGCGGCGACAGGCTGATGATCGTTAGCAACGGCGCCGCGCCCGCCGCGCTGGCGCTCGACGAACTCTATGCGCGCAACGGCAAGCTCGCCTCGCTGAGCGACGACACGCTGACGGCGCTGGCCGCGCTGCTGCCGGAAGGCGTGGGACGCGGCAATCCGCTTGACCTGAAAGATGACGCCACGCCGCAGCGCTATGTCGACTGCATTAACATCTTGCTGGGCAGCCATGAGCTGGATGCGCTGATGATCGTTCACGCGCCCAGCGCGGTGGCGCCCGCCACCGAATCGGCGGAGCAGATCATTCAGGCTATCGCGGCGCATCCGCGCGGCAAGCAGGTGACGCTGTTAACCAACTGGTGCGGCGAGTTCTCGTCGCAGGCGGCGCGGCGCGCCTTTACCCAGGCGGGGATCCCCACCTGGCGCACGCCGGAAGGCACCGTCACGGCGTTTATGCATCAGGTGGAGTATCGCCGCAATCAGAAACAGCTGCGTGAAACCCCGGCGCTGCCCGCGAGCCTGACGCAGGACAGCGCGCAGGCGCATCAGCTGCTGTCGCAGGCGCTGGCGCGCGGCGTCACCACGCTGGACACCCATGAAGTGCAGCCGATACTGCAGGCGTACGGCCTGGCGACCCTGCCCACCTGGATTGCCGGCTCGAGCGAGCAGGCGGCGGCGATAGCCGAACAGATTGGCTATCCCGTGGCGCTGAAGCTGCGATCGCCCGACATCGCGCACAAATCTGAAGTTCAGGGCGTGATGCTCTACCTGCGCAACGGCGCCGAAGTGCAGCAGGCAGCCGACGCCATCGTCGATCGCGTTAAGAAGACGTTGCCGCAGGCGCGCATCGAAGGCCTGCTGGTGCAGAGCATGGCCCATCGCGCCGGCGCACAGGAGCTGCGCGTAGTGGTGCAGCAGGATGCGCTTTTCGGCCCGGTGATTTTGCTCGGCGAAGGCGGCGTTGAGTGGCAAGCGGATAAACAGGCGGCGGTCGCGCTGCCGCCGCTCAATATGACGCTGGCGCGCTACCTGGTGATACAGGCGATTAAGAGCGGCAAAATCCGCCGTCGCGGCGGGCTGGCGTCGCTGGATATCTCGGCGCTCAGCCAGCTGCTGGTGCAGGTCTCCAACCTGGTGGTGGATTGCCCCGAGATCCAGCGGCTCGACATTCATCCGCTGCTGGCGGCGGGCAGCGAGTTTACCCTGCTTGACGTCACGCTCGAGCTGGCGCCGTTCAGCGGCGACAACGCCGCGCGGCTGGCGATACGCCCCTATCCGCAGCAGCTGGAAGAGTCGGTCACGCTAAAAGACGGACAGCGCTGCGTGTTCCGCCCTATTCTGCCGGAAGACGAACCGCTGCTGCGCGCCTTTATCGCGCAGGTCACCAAAGAGGATCTTTATTATCGCTACTTCAGCGAGATCAACGAGTTCACCCATGAGGATCTCGCCAATATGACGCAGATTGATTACGACCGCGAGATGGCGTTCGTCGCGGTGCGCCAGCAGCAGACAAGCAGCGAGATTATTGGCGTTACGCGCGCCATTTCCGATGCCGACAATATCGACGCGGAGTTTTCCGTGCTGGTGCGATCCGATTTAAAAGGGCTGGGCATGGGACGACGGCTGCTGGAGAAGATGATCCGCTATACGCGTGAGCATGGTCTGCAGCAGCTCACCGGCATCACCATGCCGCACAACCGCGGCATGATCACGCTGGCGCGCAAACTCGGTTTCGGCGTGGATGTTCAGCTGGATGAGGGCATCGTCAGCCTGAATTTACCCTTACACAGGGACATCAGCTAACCTTGTAGAGAAAGGTAAAAAATGGCCGACCAGTGCAGGTTGATGTTATTATTTACCGTTATGACCCTGATTTGATGGCAAAAGGCCATGCAATGAACCGAGAAGAAGCGCACTGCGATGCTGACTAAATTCAAACGCAATAAGCATCAACAACACCTCGCACAGTTGCCGAAGCTGTCACAGTCCGCTGCGGATGTGGCAATTCTTTACTCGCCAGCCGATTTTCGTCGCACGCTGCTGGAAAAAATCGCCGCGGCGCAGCACCGTATCTGCATTGTCGCCCTCTATATGGAAAACGATGACGCCGGACGCGCGGTGATGGATGCGCTCTACGCGGCGAAGCGCGCCCGTCCCGAGCTGGATATCAGCATTCTGGTCGACTGGCATCGCGCCCAGCGCGGTCGCATCGGCGCGGCGCGCGGCGTCACTAATGCCGACTGGTACTGCGAGATGGCGACGCAGCATGCTGATATCGCCATTCCGGTTTACGGCATTCCGGTGAATACCCGCGAAGCGCTTGGCGTGCTGCACCTTAAAGGCTTTATTATCGACGACACGCTGCTTTACAGCGGCGCCAGCATCAATGACGTCTATCTGCACCAGCACGATAAATATCGCTATGACCGCTATCAGCTGATCCGCAACCCGCAGCTGGCCGACGCCATGTTTGAGTGGATCAACGTCAATCTTAAGCAGTCGGAAGCGGTCAACCGTCTCGATCGGGAAGAGCGCCCCTCCAGTCCGGAAATCAAAAATGAAACGCGCCAGTTCCGTCAGGATCTGCGCGGCTTCAATTATCAGTTTACCGGCGACGGGCATAACGAAGAGCTGACGGTGACGCCGCTGGTCGGGCTGGGCAAGCGCAGCCTGCTGAATAAAACCATTTTCCATCTGATGCCCTGCACCGAGCAGAAGCTGACCATCTGTACGCCCTACTTCAACCTGCCGGCGATTCTGGTGCGCAACATTATCCATCTGCTGCGCGAGGGAAAAGAGGTGGAGATTATCGTCGGCGATAAGACCGCTAACGACTTCTATATCCCGCCCGAGCAGCCGTTTAAAATTATTGGTGCGCTGCCCTATCTCTATGAGATTAACCTGCGCCGCTTTCTCAGCCGTCTGCAGTATTACGTGGATAACGGCCAGCTGGCGGTGCGCCTGTGGAAGGATGGCGAAAACAGCTATCACCTGAAAGGCATCTGGGTGGATGATGAGTGGATGCTGATTACCGGCAATAACCTCAATCCGCGGGCCTGGCGGCTCGACCTGGAAAATGCGGTGCTGATCCACGATCCGCTGCAGCAGCTTGCCGAGCAGCGCGAGAAAGAGTTAGCGCTAATTCGCACCCATACTCATGTGGTGAGCCATTTCCGCGATCTGGAAAGCATCTCTGACTATCCGGCGAAGGTGCGCAAGCTGATCCGCCGCCTGCGTCGTATTCGTATTGACCGCCTGATTAGCCGTATTCTCTGACGCAATGCCTGCGGCGGCCAGCGCCGCAGGCAATCCCCTTTCCCGCTACAGTCTGATGCCCTTGCCGCGCTTATGCAGCAGTAGTGATACCAGAAACGCCAGCGCGCCCATCGCCGACACATACCAGAAGAAGGTCGTCTCTACGCCCTGCTGCTTCAGCAGCAGCGCCACATACTCCGCCGAACCGCCAAAAATCGCGTTAGCCACGGCATAGGAAAGCCCTACGCCCAGTGCGCGTACCTCTGGCGGAAACATTTCTGCTTTCAGGATCCCGCTGATCGCGGTGTAGAAGCTGGTGATCAGCAGCGCCAGCATGATCAGGCAGAATGCGAGCGTCGGACTCTGCACACTTTGCAGCGCGGTCAGAATCGGAACGGTGCAGATCGCCGCGCCCGCGCCGAAGATCAACATCGATCCGCGTCGGCCGATTTTGTCGGAGAGCGCGCCGATAACCGGCTGGATCAGCATAAAGACCAGCAGCGCGCCGGTCATCAGCCCGCTGGCGCTTTTGGCATCCATTCCCGCCGTGTTCACCAGGTATTTCTGCATATAGGTGGTAAAGGTGTAAAAGCTCAGCGAACCGCCGGCGGTGAAGCCCAGCACCATTAAAAAGGCGCGCGTATGGTTGCGCAGCAGTCCGGTAATGCTGCCGGCATCTTTATGATGGCGGCTTTGATTATCAGAGGTTTCATGCAGCGAACGCCGCAGCCAGAGCGCCACGACGGCGAGGATTGCGCCGAGGAAAAAGGGGATGCGCCAGCCCCAGCTACGCAGATCCTCTTCGCTGAGGATAAACTGCAGCACCACCACCGTCAGCACCGCCAGCAGCTGACCGCCGATTAGCGTAACGTACTGAAAAGAAGCGTAGAATCCTTTACGTCCTTCCAGCGCCACTTCGCTCATATAGGTGGCGCTGGTGCCATATTCCCCGCCGACAGAGAGGCCTTGGAACATGCGCGCCAGCAGCAGGATCGCCGGCGCGGCGATGCCGATAGCGCCATAGCCAGGCAGGCAGGCGATCACCAGCGAGCCGAAACACATCATGCACACCGAAATAAGCATCGACTTTTTGCGGCCGTGACGATCGCCAATATAACCAAATAACCAGCCGCCGATGGGACGCATCAAAAAGCCGGCGGCGAATACGCCAGCGGTCTGCAGCAGCTGCGTGGTGGTATCACCTTTAGGAAAAAAGACGTGCGCAAAATAGAGAGAGAAGAAAGAGTAGACGTAGAAGTCGAACCATTCGACCAGGTTGCCCGACGACGCGCCGACGATTGCCCAGACACGTTTTTTGCTGATCCCCTGCGCGTCTGTCGCGTGACGGGATGAGCGCGTATTATTTTCTGCCATGCGTTACCTCAAGTTCCTTGCTGATAAGCAGCGTTAAAACAATGAGTAAAGCATTTCAGCCACCTCAACGGAACGTAATCACGCGCCGGGTGCGGTAAATGTGACGCAAAGCAAAAAACCCTGACCGTAAGGTCAGGGTTATTGCAGTTGGATGCCTGGCAGTTCCCTACTCTCGCATGGGGAGACCCCACACTACCATCGGCGCTACGGCGTTTCACTTCTGAGTTCGGCATGGGGTCAGGTGGGACCGCCGTGCTGGTGCCGCCAGGCAAATTCTGTTTTCCGCGCCGCCATCAGGGCCACGCGGTGTATCCGTCACAAGCTGAAAATCTCGCGTCTCACAAAACGCCTCTGGCGTTGTAAGG
>Ga0157362_1001329_pt1 | contig 10340 bp, 5 predicted proteins | sample AttlaeALBM3_FD_111480 | JGI IMG/M metagenome (GOLD analysis project Ga0157362, IMG submission 111480) | Fungus gardens microbial communities from leaf cutter ant in Ribeirão Preto, State of São Paulo, Brazil - Atta laevigata ALBM3 | ecosystem: Host-associated > Fungi > Mycelium > Unclassified ... | reverse complement strand
TAAAATGCTAATACATCTCTGTGATCGACTTAAGTGGCATCTACAATGAGTAAATCTTAAGCTTGAAACTCTGAGCTATAAGAAATTGATTGATCATAGTTGAATACGAGAAGAATAATCAACTATGATTAGTCAATTTCTTATGGCTTAAGACTTCGAGCTTAGATAATGATTTATTATAGAAAGCTCATAAGAACAACTGAATACTGAACAACTGAATACACCTGTGATTCTAGTCAACACAAATATCATTTTATCTTAGCATTTAATGAGGAATAAAGACGAAACGATATTATATATACATGTCATCTTGTTTTCATTAAGGAGATAAAACCTTATAATATTAAACAATATTAAGGCCAATATTCATAGTCCATTATTATTTCAATATTGTCTTAAATAACATCTTAATATGTCCCTCTAGTTGGCTCGTAACATCTTAAGATAGTTTTAAAATAAAAATTGACTATGAATATTGGCTTATTTTTTACTATTACAAGTTTACTATTATAAGCTACAAGAAGAGCGATATTTGCACTAATTTGGAAAACATATTATTTTTTGTTATAGATATCTCAAGTATTTGACAAAGAAATACTTAAAGAAGAACAAATTGCGTGATTGGTTGCGAGTAGTATCGAAAGACAAGGAAACGTATGAATTACGATACTTCCAGATTAACAGTCAAGAAGATGATGATGAGGAAGATGTGGAATAATTCTCTTAATTACAAATGTGTCTGTATATATTTCGTTTAATAAAGAACACTAAAATTCAATATTCTTGATATTTATGCGAATACAAAATAATTAGCTTTGATTGTATAACAACTATTTTTAATTTTTCAACTGTAATTTTGTGATCATGCAATTCTATCAGTTGTATATGCATTTCTGTAATTATTTCAAAGTATAATTGCAAAAAGGAGACGTACGAATTTTTACAAAGATTAAAGTTTAGGTAAGTTTTCACAAATTTTAATAAAATGTATGAATGTAATGTATTAAGCAATGTAATGTATAGTGGATAATATTTAAATATGGATTCGCAATATCACTTCTAACGCAATTAAAATGTGCTTCTGAAGTCCTAACTAGTATAAAGTATTTAGGATTTGCATCAAGTTATCATCAGTTCTTGACTAACAGCTTCACAATTTGGACGCATTATCTGCTGAAAGTGTTAATGTACAAGTGAACTTTTCAGATCATACAACTTCGCGCGAAAAGTTGACGGCCTCTTAATGATGAATTCAACTACTTGTTCTACATTGGATCAGTACATTAAAAAAAATCAGTTCTTTATATAAAATATCTCAATGCAATGATATAATATAATCAACTTTGACAATAAAATATTCATTAAATAATGTGACAATATCATTAGTAGATAATTAATTGTTTAAAATATTTATATGCTTTCATATTTTACTTTGCTAATTGCTTAATTAATGTATAGCAACGTTTAATGTGCACTGATCTAGTGTAGTCTAAATGATCCGAATTCGCTATAATTTATAAGTTCAACTCTAGCGAAAATTCTGAACTCGCTGCGAAAATATTAATGATGTTAAGTTCAGAACATAACGCGTACTTGGCAACGATCGTGATAGCTACGTTGTTCATTGTGAAAAAGATTCGATGAATGTCCCCTGAATCCTGTCGACTCTGAGATCGATGATGTTGCACGGCACTTTCGTCATGGCGTTCGACGTTCGACACGCGCAATATATATGCGTCTTGCGTTTCGGAAAAAACACTCGCGAAGCAAAGTCTCAACCGCACGCGGAATCCGCTTCTGAAAATCGATCGCGATCGCGAACAATTAAACGCGCGGACGCGATTCGAACGATTTCTATCCACGATGACGTCATGACGCGCTCGCCAATCGACCAATGGCGAATTTGAAATATCAAAAGAGGCGCGAAATCGTCTCTCGAAGCGCCGCGTCGCGGCGGACGAGAAAGTTATTGGCTACGCTCGGTGATTCTTTAATATGATTGGTTCCTTCCTGTGTAAGAAAATGTATCAAGTCTATTCTATTGTGCTCTCTCTTTCACCCGTATTCATAGTCCTTCCTTATTTTAAGGGTGAAAGAAACTTCCACGAAGGATTCCTCAATTCTTCAAAATCTTTTTGTTTCATGAACTGATCTCAAAATCCGAAAGAAGGAATATTTTAGAGATTTCAGTAATCTACTAAAGCATGTCATAATATATAATATATGCAAACCTAATATCGTGAATTACGAATTATAAAGGTATTGTTAATTAAATAAAATGATTAAGCATTTTACAATAATAATGGACAAAAATAAAACTAATAGCGAATTCGATTGGACGCATTAAATGCGCAATGATGATGCACATTAAAACCGCCGAATATACACAAAATAACGTAAATATATGTTTATAAATAAACATAAAAAATCAATTAAATGGTGAAATACTCAATACTTTTATTGCACTATTATGTAAAATATGTATTTCATAATTCGAGATATTTGCATTTTATTTTTATACTAAAATTAAATCATTGTACAATGGCTTTAATATACATCAGTGCTTCCAATCGAATTCGCCATACTTATTATAAGAAAAAGGAAAAAATAAAATTTTAGAGGAGTTTATTTTCGAAAAAAGCTATCAAAAATAATTATCGATACAGATTTAAAAGTTATTGAAAAAGACCACTAACGAATTAAATTTGGAGATTTGCTTTGATTATGAAAGCTACATCTCCTCCTTAAGGAAATTCGTAATCTATCTTGAGAAAAGGAAGCTAATAAGGCTCCTTTATTTGATCAAGGAAGATTTATGAAACATGAAATGAAGAACAAAGAAATCCTCATTCTTCAAGAAAGGACTATGAATACGGGTATTTGTTTTCTGTTACTTGTTTTTTTACCTTTTGCTTTTTTCTGCTTTGCAATCGTTTTGTCAACAATATTTTTTATACATATTTCTTATTTCTTTCCAAGTTCATTAATTTTTATTTCGAACGATATAAAACAAAAAACTCGGAGAAAGAAGCAAAAAGACAAGATGTAAAAAATAACAAAAGGCAAGAAACAGGAAACAAAAGGCACATTGTAAAACAGGCTTTAAAGTTCTTCGTGTTTTTTTCTTTCCTTTCCATGAAATAAAGAACTCTGATTGATTGAATTTCTTATACTTATATGTTACGTATCATGCAAGAGCTGTGCTTTCTGTTTAAATATTTAAATCATTTGATGCTCTATGAAATGATAATAAGACAAAAGCGGTTATATTCTTTAATTTGCACTAAGAAATTATACGATATCGCGAATAATTTTTCATTTTTTACATGTTTGTGTATTTTCACTGTGTTAATTTTAACGTTAGAACGATTTGTTTCCACACGATTTGTTTTTTTTAGAGAATGCCAATTCATGTTATACTCGCGAATTGATAATTTCAAGTAACACGAATAAACCTCATCTTTCTCCTTTTTTTCTTCACGTTAAAAAGAAAAGGAAAAAAAAGATGCGCAGGAATGGTTAAAAAAAATTCAACTGAAAAGAACAGACTTATCCAGTCATTCGCATTCTTTTCAGCTTTCGCCGAATTTCTTATTTCTTATATCCGCAAATTTTCTCAAGTGATTCAACAATTTTTGTAAAAAAATTATTGGTTTTTGCGACGTCATTTCAAATCTGTTTTCTGTAGCTGAACTAGTGTACACTTTTGGAACTTAAAGTGAGATAGTTATATGTTTGATATTTGTCTAAGCGAGAAAGAGAATTCTAGACTGTTCTGGAATAGTCTCAAAGGGAGAGAGTGGGGAGACTTCATTATGTGATCCATCTCCTCTGATTGGACGCGGGCATCAAAGTTCCATAGGCATGGAAAAGATTGGAGAAAACTGATCACGTGACCCTCGTCCTGATTGGACGCGGGCATTTATATGATATAATTTGCCACTCTTTCCCTTCGAAGCTCTCTAGTTCTAAAACAATCCAACAGTGCGGGAACAGAAACTGATCTGAATAGTCGCTCATCACTCATTAACAAAAAAGAAGAACTATTTTCTCACGGCGGAGGAGCGCTCGTAATCAAACGCGCAATCGCAACGGCCTGTGACGCACGGCGATTGTTGTCGCGGTCGCGAGAGTGACATCGAGAATCGCGTTCGTGTCAATTCTGCGCCCGTGAGACTCGTATCACGGAGAAGCAAATCAGAAGGAGATAGAAAAGGAGTGTTCGCGCGTGTGTAAACGAAAGGGCGAGCTACGGAGGAACGCAAGTGAAGGTACGAAGAAGAGCGTCGTCGCCGTCGTCATTGTGTCGCGCGACCCGCTCGCAGACGAGGGACAATGAAGTTCCAGTACAAAGAGGAACATCCGTTCGAGAAGAGGAAGGCCGAGGGCGAGAAGATCCGACGGAAATATCCCGATCGGGTGCCCGTAAGTACAAAGCATCTTTCAAAATTTCACGAGGGTCTACGCATCCCGAATGAATAGCTTCCGTTGCATTTCCCAGAAGGAGAGTTCTCGCGAATATCTACGAGGGGGAGAGGCGGGAAGCCCTCCTTCCTCCCCCCCGTCCTTGTTACGTCGGCTGCTTTCGTAATGTCGCGCCGCGGCCGTCCCTCGATGGTCCCCCGGTGAAGCCCAAGGTCGTCCTCGTATTTTGCGTCGCATATCGTATCGGACGAGACGCTTCTCTCCGACAGGACCTCCGTCTTTCTTTTTTGCGCACTTACGCAGCGAAATCGCGCTGCGCTTCGCGTACATGTTCTTCTCCCCCCTGCACGTGTATTGATCTGCTTCACGACGTGCAATCGACCAAGTTTTCCAGCGTGTCGAAATTTCACCTGGAATCACCTAGTTATCTTTTGAATTTATTTACGTCAGACTCGCGACATGATCGGTCCGCGTCTCGGACTCGAATGGTCTCGAATGTTTGGTCATCTAGTAGAGGACACGTCACATTCTTGAAAATTATTTGTCTCGTTATTAATTCAGGAAATGATTTGCAACATTTTACTGCTAGGTTAAAACCCAAGTTTCCTGAGTTATGTTAAACATATGTAGAACATATATTCTTGTTAAGCATTGTTTTAAAGCATTGTTTTTATTTTTGAGCCTGGAAATTGTGATAGTGTAATAATTTCGATTTTTCCAGTAAATTGCCCTGATTTCTTTCAGAATCGAATTAATTAAGTTTCATTTAATTTCTCTCAATTTTTAATAAATAACAAACAAATTAATGAGCACTCACAAATTGAATATATTTTGCTATTTATTTAATTATTTTTAAATATATTTAATTATTTAAGTATTTAATTATTTTTAAACATATTTTTGCCTTTCGAAATATATTTCAAATTGGACATTAGGAAGATCTTTCTACGAACAGATTACATTTACATATTTTGATGAAAAAAACATGTTTTACAGATCAAATATTCCGCAAATAAGAAAAAAAGAAACAGAAAAAGATAGATGACTGATATTAATGGTTGTTATTGTATTAATTCCCCCCGCAGATTAATCTCTTTTTAATCAACCATTTTTAAAACATGTGATTCATCCCTAAATTTATCCTAACTCATAGTATTTTCATAATCATGATCGTGATCGTCACAAAAGAAAGAATAAAATGTTTATCTTCGCTGTACATGAATCATCGATCACATGACATTTCACTCAAAATTATCATATCGAATTATACTGAACCATCTCGGTCTCACATTAAGTACAATACATAATTGAAATTTGACTGTAGCGAGCCAGAAAAAATTATTTTTTAATGATTGTGAAAGCTGAATTGTTAATTTACTAGGCGAATAGCAACTTCAATTGGAGATATTATACAGTAATCGATTTGTGCGTTTTCGATTTTGCAGTAACTAATTAAGATATAATCCTAATGTCAACTAATATTACATTTTTGTATATTTAAAAAATATTTGAAAGACATAATGTAAATATTGTTGTAGGTGATAGTTGAAAAGGCACCTAAAGCAAAGATCAGTGATCTGGACAAACAAAAGTATTTGGTACCTTCTGATTTGACTGTCGGTCAATTTTATTTTTTAATTCGTAAGAGGATTCATTTACGTCCTGAAGATGCCCTATTCTTCTTCGTAAACAACATCATTCCTCCAACAAGCGCTACCATGGGTTCCCTTTATGCGGTAATTGAAATGAATATTATTATGAAAAATATATATATTAAATGCTTTGATTTTTATGCTTCATAGTCGCTCGTCTAATCTTATAAAACTCTTCAACAGGAACATCACGAAGAGGATTTCTTCCTATACATAGCGTATAGCGATGAAAATGTATACGGTCACTAAACCCCGCAGGATGAGCAAATTGCCAAAACAGCAAGGGATTCAACAACAAAAATCTATCATCTACCAACGTAGTCCTCATAGAGACGCTTTCGAAAACCGAGCATACAAAATTACATCTATCGATATACTTTGTGTGAAATTTTGTCTTGATATTGTATATTCGCTTCCATAAATCTACACAACCATATTCTTGGATGATAAAAAATGCTTGTCGATTCCATTTTTTTTGTTCTACCATCTAAGAGGGCTTAGTTCACGTATTATGTAAGAACTAATTTGAGCAAATTTATGTGATCATGTAATATCTAGCCTGGCCACCTATAAAAAAAAAATAAGAAAAAACCAAAAAAAATCTGCATTGTCATCATCGTTAACATTCTCACACATTATGTTCTTCACTGCACGTTACAATCATAATGGTTTTTTCTTTTTTTTTAGACTAGCACCTATATCGTACTGTATCATTATAAATTTAAAGTATGATATAGACGGGAAATCATTATATACGTGATATCATTTTCAATAATATATATTAGATTAATGTTGTATTATACATAATTTTGACGTTATTTAATTAAAAGAACGAAGAGAAATTGTTGGATGCGAGCGAGAAAAATTTTCTGTAATCTCGAAAATGTAAGGCCAATAAAAAAAAGTTAAAATCGTGAAAACATGTCTTTGTCTATTCTTCTAAAATAATCTAAAATATTTTCTCATTTAATGATTCGATTCTTTTAATAGTTTCGCTTGAAATGGTTTCGGTTGCTGACAGAAGTCCTGACATTACTATCAATACCAATACCAGACTTATTTTGCCCGTACATTCTAAATTTTTAATTTGTTTGTCCCGAGCACACTCCGCGCTCAATACATACGAACGAAGATATTAGCAGTCAAATTCTTTCTAGCGACGAAGTAAGTTTGAACATCATGGAACTGGCGAATTCCGAGAAAAATGATACAAACGTTACTGTTGATAGATATGTTAGTTCTTTATACAATCTTACGCAAGAAGATAGCAACTGGATCGTCACGAGCTCCTTCATGATTTTTACAATGCAAACAGGTAATACTAAAATAATCTTTCCGAAATATGTAAGTTATACTATCTGTCTGATTAAGAGATGAACCGTTATTTTTGTACTTTTATTAATACGCGCGGCAATATTGATTCTCTTACAAACTCTGTAGGTTTCGGAATGTTAGAATCCGGCTGTGTATCTTTGAAAAATGAGGTCAATATCATGATGAAGAATGTAGTCGATATAGTTCTCGGTGGCTTGACTTATTGGATTTTTGGATTCGGATTTAGCTTTGGCTTGTGCAAACCCAACAACCCTCTAATTGGCATCGGAGGTATATTCGTGGATCCTCCCGTCGACGACGAATACATGGGTTCCATTTGTGCCGCATTTCTATTTCAATTGAGCTTCGCCACTACCTCTACGACCATCGTTAGTGGTGCTATGGCAGAACGGTATTTATTTTCGCAAATACGATATCGAAGATGTATCAGTTATACATTTTGTATTTCTAGATGTAACTTTAAGGCATACTGCCTCTTCTCGTTTTTGAACACTATTGTGTACTGCATGCCAGCCGGGTGGGTATGGGGCGATCATGGTTTCCTGAACCGCATAGGGGTCGTTGATATTGCTGGTTCAGGTCCGGTGCATCTTGTTGGTGGTGTTTCAGGTAATCAGAGTTATAAGGATATCATTGCCAAATAATCAATGATAAATGAACAAAAAAAAAACGGATAAATTTCGATAGCTGCATTTACTTGTTAATACAGCTCTCGCTTGTGCCATCATGCTCGGTCCCAGAATAGGTAGATACGACAACGGCATCGACCCTCTACCACTCGGATGCCCAGTCAATGCTATTATGGGGCTATTCGTGCTATGGTAAAACAAGTAGATTACCGCGATGTCGAATGCAATAAATAAAATATAAAAAGGATTGTGAACCATAAATAGGTGGGGCTGGTTAGCGTTCAACAGTGGTAGTACTTACGGAGTAACCGGTGATCGATGGCAATACGCCGCTCGAGCGGCTGTCTCCACGATGATAGCCAGTATGGGAGGTGGTCTCATCGGTTTGGGATTCAGCTTGACTAATCCAAATGGAATTGATATCCTTAGTCAGATAAACGGTGTTCTTGGCGCATTAGTGGCAGTTACCGGTACATATTTTAATACAGAAAACGTGAAGAAATAACCGATTTTTAAGCGTTTATGTTGCCTTAGGTGGATGTTTCCTGTATAGAAATTGGGAAGCGATGATAGTCGGAATGGTAGGTGGTTTTATTACGTGTATCACAATGCCCGCATTAGACAGACTTCACATAGATGATCCTGTTGGTGCAGCCGCTACTCACGGTTCGTTTAATTTCATCAATATATTAAATTTTTATAAGTTTCTCTCCATTGTGACAATAAACACTCGTATTCATTTAAAGTATAGGCGCAAGTGGTATCTGGGGAGTTATTGCTATCGGTTTATTTGCTGATAATCCTCATCCCCTTGATACCACAAGTGGAAGAAAGGGCTTGTTCAAAGGTATACAATGATTTTTACGCATCTTTTTTATTTCCAAGTTAATACAGTACATGAATTTCTTCTTTTTCATAGGAGGTGGTTGGTATCTTTTAGGAGTACAAAGTTTATCTGCACTTTGCTTATCAATTTGGAGTTTCTTCAGCTCTATTACACTGCTATGGGTTTGTAATTTTATTTCTTAAAAAAAATGTATTATATGTAAAATATAAATGATATCTGTAAATGTCCTTATCCGTAGATAATAGATAAAATAATACCAATTAGAATGGCAGTTTATGAAGAAGTACTCGGAGCAGATCTTGTAGAACATAGAATACGTCATTCAAAAGTATGAATTTTCTTAATTTTTTAATATAAAGTTTGTTTTACAATATGTGATATAATGTTTATTTACAGATAGGTGTGAGTCGTGCTATGTCAGCGCTTCGACCATTTACTATGGAAGAAGTACTAAGGAACGTACCTCCTGTAGGCATGAATCCTGGTAAGAGAATTACATCTAAAGTCTGTACCGAAATGTGTAATAACGTGCACTTTTGATATAGGTCATGATTCATATATTACTCAGCATGAAAAGAAGAAATTAGCGAATTTCTCAAAATCTGGGAAACCTCAATTGCCAAAGAAACTGATGGCGAGAAATTCCCAAATCAGGACGATCGCGGACTCTACAATAACCGCGGAAGCGAAACCACAGTTTGCTTGGATAGATTAAAAAAAACGGATCCACAGTGAGACTTATATTTTATCAGAGATGTAAATTGTTTATTACAAATGTATAAACATAGACACGTGCACAATGTAATTTCGTTGCATTTTAATATGTCCGAATAATATGTGTCTGTGCGACAGACACACGTTTCTTAATAAATACCTAAATTTTTATTCATTCACACATATAAATATTGATCGCGGACATACATGCGCGCTCGCACACACGACATAGAGAGATAAATGGACATGATAAGTGGATCACAGACAAACTGAATTTTAACACTGCTTAGTCAGTGGCACAAATATGGTTTCAATCGACTAAATTAACTAATCGTTCATAACGCTTGATAAGATAATGCTTGTTATTGTAAGAAATAAAATATTTCAATAAATATTTATGCATTTTCCTTATTATCTTTCATATATCAAAGATGCATATACCTCTACTTCGTTTGTATATTGACAGGAACTGTTCCTGGAAACCATATTTAGTATATATTCACAAAATATTATTCCTCCTTTTTTCTTTTTAAATATTGTACTAATATTGAGATATATTGAGAATATTTACAATTTCATTGTATTTTTGTGATATTTGTTCCGATTTTCTACTCTACTGATATTTCGAAAAATTTTCTAAACTAAATTTAGAAAATTTAACTGGATATATATACGTATGAATGGCAATATTCAAAAGATGTAAGACTAGAGTATCACACGTTTTTTGGAGGGCATAAT
>Ga0157362_1001328_pt1 | contig 10340 bp, 5 predicted proteins | sample AttlaeALBM3_FD_111480 | JGI IMG/M metagenome (GOLD analysis project Ga0157362, IMG submission 111480) | Fungus gardens microbial communities from leaf cutter ant in Ribeirão Preto, State of São Paulo, Brazil - Atta laevigata ALBM3 | ecosystem: Host-associated > Fungi > Mycelium > Unclassified ... | reverse complement strand
ATTTTCGAATATTTAAGTATTGCCATTAGATAGATGTAACGGAGTAATATTTCTCGTAGAAAAAACTACATACATAAAAGGCGCAATATTATTAAAAATTTTTTACCCATGCTTTAATGAAATGATCTCTATAAAGTGTATAAGATCTACTCCCCCCCCCTCTCTCTCTCTCTCTCTCTCTCTTTCTCTCTCTCTCTTTCTCCTCCAAAATGAAAGGAAATTAAATGTATTTTGAAAGTGTTTCATTTTGCTTTGTGTACATAAAAACTGATTCAGGAATCCAATATTCTTTCAAATTTATGTGATAGATAAATGTTGAATCAAAATGCTGTTTCTAAATGTTGAATAGCTAGTTTGCAAAACATTACTTCAATGGATATTTAAGGGGATCTTAAAGCCATCTGTATTAGACTAAATCATATAATTTTTGTATAATACTCTTTCTCTTTCACAGATTCGAAAATTCTTTATTCCAGGATTAAAGTACGCATTAATACGTGTTTGTGAAGTGGAGTTTATGCTGAGAGTGACTAAAACTTTCGAAATTGATATATTTTTTATCATTTCTTAGTATAACATGGCGTCTCAAGCTGTCAAGTCTTGATAACATTTGCTTGATACAAAAATTTTGCAACCTGTATTTACGAAATAGTAATCTACAAACACGTAGTTTGTACGAACAAATAACATCGAGTTCTTAGAATTAGACTTAGACGCTTTGAATTTGTTATACAAAAATTGACAAAAGTCGTGCGACTACGCGTCATCATAGATTGCGAAATATTAGTGTAATAATATATAAAGACATGTCGTTACGTTGGAAAAACAGCGACCTTTGGTAACTTCGTCGGAATTTGAGCTTCGTTTTAGGATCCCCTTAATGATTCTTCTTATGTTTTTCACTTTTAATCTACTTTAGAATCTATTAGAATTTACATTTCACAATGTTGCAATCAATGTTTCTAAGATGTTGATTAGAGCAACATTATTTGTAACGATTTTTCCGGTAATATTATTGAAAATTATCTCCAAATCAGTGCTAAAGTTTGTTCATAATAATGTTATACAACATTAAATACAACATATTTTTTATTATATGTTATTGAGTGCAATTGTAATAACATTGTAATAATGATTTTTTGCTTATGATTTTTGTTGAATTATTAGTTAAAAAAAAGTTTCTATTGCTACACATTTTTAATTGAGGAACTTTTTAAATAAAATTGAAACGTATGTAGAGATATACATTATATGTAGAAATGGAATACAACGTATATAAGTCAAGCTTGATTTGTATCATACATTCAATTACAACTTCATTCCGACAAAATGTTTTCAATTTAATATTTTTGTATTGAAGCAAGCTACATCTAAAATAGTTTACATTTGTTTTTTCTGTAATAGCATTCAATCAAAAATTATAGAATAACTTTGAGAGATAATATTTAGATATAATATTTAAGAGATATAATATTTATCAAAAAATCCGCAATATGTTTTTTAGTTCTATTACGTCATTAATTTGATATGGAATTTATGATATAGTAAACTTACATCACTTTATCTGAAAATTTATCCCACTATCAAATAAACTGGCTATAAAGTAGCATATTCGTGTTTCACTTACTATAAAAAACCTAAACAAGATTCTGGGATATAGAGAAAGATTGCCCTTATCATATTAGTATAATTTAATCATAATAATTAGTAAAAATCGATTTAAAAAATCGATTGCTGAAATTATGCCAAGAAACACTGATCTTTCCTACTCTTATTTATGTAACTAGTTTTACATTTCATATCTATAAGCATAATCCGATATAATTTATGCATAATTAAATTCAAAGATATTTCTTTCATTTTTAATAAGTAATGTGAATCAGCTAATGAATAATGTTATATGATCAGATTAAATAAATATATTGTTGATCTAAAAATAATAAAGTTGATTCATTACTTCATAATCATTATATAACTTTTTATAAATTGTTAATTACATTTCGCTCGACATATGTTGGAAAATGTATGAAAATAAATATTTATCAGGATTTATAGTAGCAATAATAAATTTGCAATATCTTTTGAGAAAATTTGAATACAAGATATCACAGGCTTGCTAATAAGTGCTGACAAATGTTTATTTTTATACTTTTTCAAACCACAGCATATATCGAACTAAATATTGTTAACAATTTTGCAGTTACAGCATTTTTCTTTGTCTCATGACTGACATTCTATTTCTGCATATGATAAACTCTTATCAGCTTTACGTGACAAAAAGCGCATTGACGCGAGCGTACTTTTAATAATAAAAGCGTACGCCTCTTTCATCGATTTCAACTGTCCGCTTCGTTGCAACTGTCATTGTCAATGTCTATGTATCTATAACTCACCAGCTTATGCGCACTCTTTATATTAAAGTTTCTCGCGCGAAGAAATCTGATGAGAAAAGCGTCGTCCATCCTGTGTGGCAAACACTCGCCTCTCTCTGTAAAAGAATGTATACAGAATCTTGTTAACATCGAATAATGTAAATGTGACAATATTTTTCTATTTGTTCGCGAAACGTTACAAATTCTACGAATTTTAATCATGTTTTAAATATATCTAGCTGATATATTCAAGAGATTTTCTGACAAATATTGTGATTCTATATTTATAATATAAAAAATATGTACCTAAGGAAACACAGTTGCTAATATCTTCTTTAAAGGGATCCTAAAGCCATCTGTATTATCAACTAAGTATTTTTAATAAATAGTAATTTTTGTATAACAATTATTTTTTTCCTCTTTTACAGATTCGAAAATTCTTTTCCAGGATTAAAGTATACGCATTAATATATGTCTGTGGAGTTTATATCATGAACAATAAAACATTTTTCTTAAGTCTGGATCTACAATATGTATTTTAAGCCGTAAGAAATTGACCAACTACAGTTGACTGCAAGGAGAATAATTAATTATGATTCGTCCATTTCTTACGGCTTAAAAATCTATTATAGATCCGGAGTAAAATATCAATTTCGAAATTTTTTGTCGTTCTTGGTATAAACTCTACTTCACAGACAGATATTAATGCATATACTTCAATTGTGGAAAAGGATCTTTGAATCTGTAAAAGAGGAAAAAAGTAATTATTACATAAAAATTATGATTTAATCGGTAATAGAAATAACTTTTCGATCTCTTTAAATTCTTTTTTCAAATTTTAGCTCAAAGAAGAGAAATAGGTTGCTTCTGTATTTATAACAATAGTAAAAATATATACATTTATGGAATCATCGTTGCTAACATTTTTTTAAACTTTTTAATTTTTTAAAAATTCTTGTCTAAAGAAAGAAATTTTAAGTTTATATTTATGAATATAATAATAAAAATTGAATATGTATTTACAGATCAACATTATTGCTAATATCAAAATGACTATATCACAAACAACTGTTGACAATAAAATCTAAAACTTCGCGATTATATACAAGAAAGGTGCCATTTTTATGGTTGTTAGTAAATAATCTATTCATACACGCACATATATATATGTATATATATATATATGTGTGTGTGTGTGTGTGTGTGTGTGTGTGTGTGTGTGTACACATATATATATATATATATATAAGGCAAAAAGATGAAATTCGCAAACAATTAAAATGTACATTAAGAACATATATAATATAAACTATTTTATTCATTATATATCTTCTTTATAATATTCTTATTATTTAAAGATTGCATTCTTTCGCCTTATATACACAAATATCTGAAGACATGGTAGTATCTCGGCGACATGTATTATTTATGTATTAACAACCGCTAAGAATCTTATAGGTGTTTTTCTTGAATTGAATTATTCTTGGAACTAAACTATTTGGTTTGTTTTATTTAATTGCGATTGTATATACTTTTCTTTCAGTCAATTCAACACTACACTGTTGATTTTGCAGCATCGACACTTTGTTGACTATCGCTTCAAACTAACAATATAATTCGAATTACCGAATATCATGTCGCGGAATTCCTGCAACGTTTGACACTTGACCTCCTCGGTTTCTCCTAATTCCCTTCTGGCATACTCCATGACTTCCGGCGGTGGTTCATTCAAATCCAAGGTGATCTGCTCGTCATCCAACTTGTCATAATTCTCAAGCTCCGGCATATTGTCAATACCTTTGCAAGTTTTTAGATCTTCTTGTTTCTTAACATCGGACGTCTGCTTGCTGAGAGTTCTCTGATTCTTCAAGTCACTTCCTATTGAAAGCTCGTGATCTTTTGCTGCAATCTTCGACTCGACAAAGTTACTGTTCTTCTCGTTTCCCTGCAGCATAATAGCAGATAGATTAATGATTTATTTCATTTAATATTTATGAAATCCTCGGATCGACGTGTTACTTGATCGTAACTCGTTCGCGAAAAAGCGAAATCACGCGATCATTCAATCGTGGATCGCGCTGTCGCTCGCACAACTATATTGGCCGACCGCCTGTCTCCAGCTTTACCAGATAGCCTCCTTCTACTGATATTCTTGAACAAGTACATCTATGTAGATAAATATGTACACGTATTTATATGTATGCGTGCATATGTGTGCGTTGTATGTGCCTACGAGCAACCGATGCATGTGCAGGAGACAAACAATGATCTCGCCGAATCTTTAAACGCTGATTCAACACTGACTCAAACTTTTATTTTTATAGCCAATATTAGCCGTAGGACGTGTTCTTGAATGAAAATTATTTAAATGCCATGCAGTTACATAACATGAACCTTGAGTCTCTCAGACTTGAAGCATCAGATCGATTAGATCAACAAGATAAAATTCAAAATACAGCATGATTTACTTTCATCCATGCGAGCAAAACAAGATGGGAGAAAAAGTTGCTTCCTTTCTGTGCCAATTTACTATGATATTTAATGTGTTTTGGAAATAATGAAATAAATACGTTTGAATTAATCGATTAATTTAATAATTAATCGATCATTGAAGATGGAAACTGCACTGTTTCCAAAAGAATATTTTATTCTGTTTATTCTATAAACATTTTGTTAATATGTTACATTTAAGATATCGTAACATCAATAAGTTATTACATGATAAAGCATCTCACACATGTCTACAATGTTTCTCTCTCCATTAGTTATTCTTATAATAAAATATAAATTAAGGAAGAGTCACTTCGAAATATCTGCTTTGTAATCTCGTGAATGTTTCAAAGTGTATCTATCATAGAAGATTAACTCTTTTCTGTGTTGCAATACGCGCGTCGAACATGATAACTGTGTTTCATATTTCGTTGTACTGTGTGACACAGCTATGCCTCCTTCAGCTTCTATGAAGCTAATATCCGGTTGGCAGTGTTCTATTCTTACAGCAATGTCTACCTGCTGCTGGTCATTTTCTCAGAATCGCGCGCTAAACGTATAATTAAAATCTGTATATCTATATTAATTCTGTAGAATGCGCTTCTCGCATCATTAACATATCATTATTATTGCATTGCGCGGATTATATCCTTTTATTTTGTTAATAAAAAACTAGCAATCGAATTACACAACTAATCTGGATCTACCAACTGTTTGTCTAAAACGGATACACATTACATCCGTATCATGATTGTTCTTTTTCCTTGATAAATAATTATTTCTGTTTTTTTAAACAATATTTATACTTTTCTTGCACTCATTTGAAAAAAGTTCTCTACGATTAGAGGCAATAATATCGCATACATATAATTAGAAAAATATAGCACGCATATAAGATATAATTTAATGCACAGATGATCGATTGAACGTTGCGTCTACATTAAAATATATAAAGAATGACAAATCGATGATAATTAATGAAAAACAAACATGATCCGAAGCACATTATACGTGGATATGTCTTTTGTCTCGCCACGCAGGTGGAATACGGCACTAAAAGATACAGCTGCAATTTCCCGCGAATGCAGCGCGATACTGTTCGTCCTACTGCCAGTGTCGATCGCGGCAATGATATAACTGGCGTACATTTCTTTGTACGGCCTCGACGGTACAATTTTTACCACGCGTCCCTCCGTCGAAAAGCCACAGTGCGCGTTGAATGACTATTAGTACATCTTCGCGTGTCCGAGGCCATGAGTGAGTATACCGCAATACGAAATTTTACATTGTTACGATCGAGATACGAGATTATCACTACCAGCAATCCTAGATAATTAGTGGTGGTTCTTTAATTAGCAAAAATCTGTTAAGCTAGCTTTCTTTTCGCTTCCTTCTGAAAATTCTTATTTAATGTTTCTCGTAATATTTTTCACTATCGTATGTAATCGTCTTTTCAATTCTACATGAATATTCATTGTTGACTGTCTAATATGCGTAATGTTAATAGACAAATAGCTAATAAAATAAAATAGCTAATTGCAATCTATTTAATTTTTTATTAATTCCATATTTATTATTTCCATATTTTTAAATCTTTAAATGATGTTTAAATGATGTTTAACAAAAATATTTTATTTCTTGTTATTTTGACCTCTTATTTATTGCATATCAATATAATATGTATATAATGTAATTATGTAATCAAATACTTAACTAATTGTAATGATCTAATATTTGTTTTTAAATAAAAAGTACGTTTTAATATAAATTTATGGCAGGTACAAATTTTCATTAATCGTAACATTTTGATATCATAATTTTTGTAAAAAAATTAAATATAACTAAATTATAATTTTATATTAACATTTATTTTTCGAAAAACGCATACACTTGGCACATTTTTCTTAAAAAGTTTTAACTCTGTATGAATAATTCATCGTTAATTACCTAATAGATTTTTTTATAACAATAAATGACATTAGTCCGATATGTGTCACAGTTAAAGAAAATGTCTTATTTCTGAGATAAATCTTAGTGCTTAATAATAATTCAGTGTAAATTTATATACATATTCAGTTGTAAACTGCGATTCGAAATCATTTTCTGTCCTGAAACATAGTCTCAAACTAGAACAGTAATATCATGAATTAACAAATAATTTAATGATGATACTAATAAGCGTCTTAAAACCTTGTAACTAATTTATTGCAAAATAACAAATATTTCCTTAATATTAGTTATTACATAATAAATAGTTATTACATAATAAATAGTTATTACATAATAAATATTATTATATGTCTCAGTTGAATTGATAAAAACACCCGTCATGAAGAAAATCCAGCTTTAAACCAGTTCAAATTTTAGTTAAGATAACATTTTTCGCAATAAATTATTTATAGTTTTAAAATATTTATTATCAATATCAATATCATTAGAGTAGTAGTATCAATATCATTAGAATTCGATACACCTGAGAAAAATATTAAAATATAATAATTAATTTTAAAGTTGCGCTGATTTCAATATAAATTTGATATAATCGATGTTATTGCTTGTCAATTTAATTTAAAACATTATTCTAATTTTTCAGTTTAATTGCATTTCAGAAAGAATTATTTCGCGCGCAGTTTAGAAAATTAGATATAATTATATATAAATTTACATTATATATAAATTTATAAAATATAATTAAGTGCAAAGATCAGCTCAGATCGAGATATTTTTCTTACTTAAAAATCATTTTCTTGTCTAATTACTAAGTGCATACGTAATATGGACGTTGAAACTAATTATGGAAATGGATTGATTTATATTTTGATACATATAGAAGTTAAAAATAAACGAAATGTTATTTAATATAAAAAGATTACCATTGATCTTTTAATATCCAACAGTGGCAACTGTGTAGATTGTTTTGAATATCAGCTTTCTCAAAGAATTTAAAAAAGACGTTATAATTTTTTTAACGCCGCATATTTTATCAATAATTAAGTTATAAATTATAAGAGAAGATATTGAGAATTAATAATGATATCTCTATAAAATTTATACACATATCTCTCAGAGAGAGAGAGAGAAGGATTTAAGAAAAAAACTTTTAATTGTGAATATGATATATCGATATATCGATATATAAAAATACATCAATTTAACTTTAATGAAGCAAAATGAAGTTTTATTGTATAAAGTTTTATTGCCTGATATTCGCTTGCATTCATAACACGTCAAATAAATTGTCAAGCAATTCATCAACAGAAATTCTGCTCATGCGATTCTTCGAAGAAGCCGCGTAATTAACGTAATTCCAGTTGTTTTTCTGGAATCTAGCATCTTCTTGAAATACCGGTGAGATCATCAGGCAGTGCCGTATTTCGCGAACGTAAACCATCGTGTGAACTTCCAACGTTACTTCACGAAGTTACTTGGCATGCTCATTATCTGTGACATAACACTATCGTTTGTTGTCACGCGTTGTCACGATGCGATGTATGCATGAAAACGACAGAATGTCCAAGTCATTCATTGTACTGCAATGGAGAGAAAGGCTTCGCGGAAATCACAAAGCAGTAGCGCGGCGTGAGAAGAAACGACCGTCACGCGTATTGAAATTGCAAATTCGACTCGCGAAAGAAATGAAAGACGAGAACGATGATAAAGCTAGAAAGCGTTTTGCGCGATTGAAACCTTTACAGTTTAATACTGGAGGACAGTGATTAATTATTCAGTATCATTGTTCAATGCTTTTACTCAAAATAAGTAATTTATTATTACTTTTTTTTAATATTAAATCGACCAGTATAAAATTGGACTTCTGTAAGTAGTGTTTGCTGTTATCTATTTAAAATTACCTAGATATTATTTAGATAAAGAAATGACTTTATCTTATCTAGAATAATAGAATACATATTATCTATTTTTATCTTAGATAAGAAAAGTGTTATTTCTTTCAAATTATGTTGCAATTATGTATTTTATGCTTAAAACAATTATCTTAAAATTTTAGATGAAAATGTAATAAAATGATTTACAATTCTATCTTTTATCTTGATAAATTTAAAATAAAATTATCTTTATCTTATCTAAGATATGTTTATATGTAATTTATTTCATCTTTATCTAGTAATTTATAATTATCTAAACGCAAACTGTCCGTAAAGAAAGACAAGCGCCGTGCTCGCGACTTTTTACCGATACAAATTACACCTGGGAAATAACTATGAAGGTATGTTGCGAAATATGTCAGGGTCACCTTATTGCATCGACTATCCGACGCTTTCACCGACGACCGCGTTCTACTGTTACGTATCGCGTACACGCCGTTTGAACAAAGACCTATTCTCACAGAGATCAACGGACCAATTGTCACGCGATTATCAGCAAATTCCACAAAAGATAGATGAATAAAAGGGAATTGGAAAGAGATTTGATTTTATAATCCGGAATAATCGGTGAAGGGTTGCGCTGCAACGTAAAGTACTCTCTGCAATTCTTGCTTCGTCAATAGAATCTAGCTATGATTCTAGCTGAGAAGAACGTAACGTGTATTAACTTGCTGTAGGCCACGAGTACGTCATCGTGCCGTGTCATCGAGTATGAAAGTTCACATTTAACAAGTCGATATAACGATATTCGTTGACGTAATATAAGTATATATTATTAATGCTTTTTCTATCTGTTAATTTCAATATTACGTCAACATATATGTGCCAGTAATAATACATTTTCTACATCTAGCTGCATATGTGTTAAAACTTTATCGTTAAAACTTTATTATAGAATTTTATGAAATTATTCCATCTTACATCATTTTATTGCGTTTATTTATGTTAATTACTACTAAGTCTTGTCTATGAACTATCAAAGTACCATATTGTATTGAACTGAAAGCAGACTGAACCAACATCGTAACAACATTGCAACATTTAAAAAAAGTTGCATTATTTTGACTTGCATTATTAAGAAGGGCATGCTTTTATTTTAGAAAATTTTATTCTTTTTATCTCAATATTAATCATTTTCTATTTTTTTCAGAGTCACGATAAATAAAAATAAGTTAGCATACTTTCGCATATGTCATAACGTAAATTGTATTAGATTATATCTGTGTCCCAGAACTTTACCTCAAGAAAATTCAAATCGAGATCGATATGTGTACAGATATCTTCTAAAAATATATTTAAAACGTAAGAAGTAACTGCCCATAGTACAGAGAGATTGCAGAAACATTGTAGAATGATTTCATTGAAATGATTTCATTACAATATTGCATAATAGTTGCGAAACGTTGCTGAATCGTTGTTACAAAATTCCAACAATGTTAAGATGTCCGCTTTTTGTTATATTGCAACAAAACGTTCCAGCAATATTGCAATGTAATGTATTTGGATAAATTTTTTACGAAGATTCTAAAATGAAAACTATTTCTATAACATATATCTCACTAACTTTAATTTTTCTACAAATCACATTTCTAGT
>Ga0157362_1001326_pt1 | contig 10348 bp, 4 predicted proteins | sample AttlaeALBM3_FD_111480 | JGI IMG/M metagenome (GOLD analysis project Ga0157362, IMG submission 111480) | Fungus gardens microbial communities from leaf cutter ant in Ribeirão Preto, State of São Paulo, Brazil - Atta laevigata ALBM3 | ecosystem: Host-associated > Fungi > Mycelium > Unclassified ... | reverse complement strand
GATTTGCAATATCCGTAGATCGATATTATCACAGTTAATTATTGATTAAAAATAATAGTATTATTAACTCCCAAAACATGCGGGCTTATAAGAAAAAAAATCTACGTGTATAACGCTTCATTAGGTTGATGTTCGCTTTTCTTAATAGAAAAGGGTTAATATTATCTTCATTAGCAAACAATCATATCAAGATGTTAATCGCATTCATGTAATAAATGTCGAACACACTAGAAATGACCGACGAAACTCATTTGCGTTTCTTTTTGCAAGGAATGATGACTAAGCGTGACACTATATATACTGAGAGAGCATTTTAAACGTAATTATTTGTTTTTGTCTACTATTCTTAAGTTAATTCTTATGTTAAAATTATATCTATCTTAGTACTTTTTCTAAGATAATTAATATATTTTTTAGATGATTATTAACAAAATAAATTTAATCAGGATTGTAGCAAAATAATATAAAAATAGCATACATTAGATTACGTACGGAAAGTGTTTCTCTTTTATTCTCTCTCTCTCTCTCTCTCTCTCTCTCTCTCTCTCTCTCATTTTATCTTTATCATTTACTAGTTATAAAATAAATATAATACGACGTAATAACATGATAACTCGTTTCTTGAACGAAGCCTATGTACTTTATTCTTGTATTATTTTATGCTACAACCCTGGCTAAAATTAATTTGTCTTTGAATAATTACTTAAAAAATATTATTTTTAAATGCACATAATTTTATTGTGGAACAAAACTCTATATGTAACTCTATATGTGTGTACGTATGTATACAATATATGTATATATAAAGATTTCATATTTATATGTTCATAACTGATTTATTTCGTGTAATAAATATCTGCACATCAAAATTTTGGAAAAAGTTAATAATGGACGTTTCATCATGAATATGATAATCTTCTATCAGTGCTCAAAAAAACACTTTTGTATATACAATAAATCAGATGTTGACTGCGTGATTTCCCGCGCCTGCATGCGACGAGTAAGCGCGTGCGCGACGTTTCCGTTTAAATGTCTATCTTTTACTTGAGTCAGTAAGCGTGCGTTCGTCAACCAGTGGTCAGTGCCGCATCATGGTTGGAGCATCAAGGTAGGTAGGTTGCCGAAGCGCACGATTTTTTAGATGTTCAGATGGTAGTTGACCGTTTACAATCTCGTGACAAGATCGTACTTCCTGAAACATTGATTAATAGTTTCAAAGGATCACTTTTTGTTAATACAGTGATAAAGTGCCCAGTGAAAATAAATTGAAATTTTTTTTTATGAAGAAGAGAAAGTCTTATATACATATTACTAGTGTTAAGTGTGTTTAAACATGAATTGTCCTAATTATTCTGAAATTTTTGTTAATATGGTGAACTCGCTGTAAGCTTTACTCATTTTTTTTTTTAATTAACTTGCATCAAATTATACATAATGTCACAAATTATTATTATATAATTAATTGGAGTCATATTTTTAATCTTTCAATGTTATTTAACTTATGAAATTGAAAATTTAATTCTTTAATTTTTAACAATGTGTGCTCTATTTTTTCTTTCTCTGCTTTTTCCTAGAAAATATTTAAAAATTATCCATTAAACATTAGTAACATGATCAAATTTTATAGTCCACTTTATTTCAATCAAGTTCGTGAAGTTTAGCAATCGGACAAGTTATTGATTCCCTACTTGACTCTGACGCAAAAATATATTTTAAGATTATCTGACAAATATTTAGAATTGGAACGCCATATCAACATTGATAATTAAATTGTAATTACATATAGTTTTACTAACCGAATATTTGGGAAAAATTAAAAAAGCAACTCGAATGTACTCGGTGTACAAAAAACACGTGCGAGTTAATTTGAATTAAAAAAAAAAACGAAAATTATTGGTATATTAGAACATAATTAAGAAAAGTCAAATTAACGAATTAAACATTTACGAATTATACATTGAAACATTTTATTAATATAAATTGTCAAATATAATGAACGAAACGTTTTAACTATACTCGCAACAGTTATCTTTAGCTATATTTATACATATAGGCAGTATATGATAATAAATATTAGCATTATGAAACTACATCTATATTAAAAAATTAAAATTATTATATTTAAAAATTAAATTAATTATTACATATACAGAAAGTGACTATCGGAATCTAATCTAAGAATAAGATATAAAGTACAAAATATATTTCAATGTTAAAAAATTTTTGTTTAAATAAAATATTCCTAGTCAATTACAAATAATACGAAATGTAAATAAAGATAATGATGGATTAAGGTCACTAAAAGTAATAGATAAATTTCTTAATTATTATAAAAATATAATGATGTTATTGTTATAGAAAAAAGTAACAATTTTTTTGAAAAAAATAATGATGTTATAAGTGACTTGTTATAAATCACTTTCCCATCAAATTCCTGCAAATATATTTCGCTTTGTTCAATGATCTATATATAACTGCTTATTTTTCTCTTTGAAAAATTTCCTTTGAGACTAATCTTGTCTCAAAGGAAATTTTTCAAAGAGAAAATTTTTGAAATAAGGGCTTCACGCAGGGCTTTATCTGAGACATGAACTAAGATCATTAAACAAAACGGAACTTACATATAAGAAGATTTGAAACGAATTTTTCGAACAATTGTTCGGAAAATTATATATTATTAGATTAATCTAATAATATAATATACAAAAAATAATTTGTTATAAACTTAATTATGCTATCTCGCAAGAAATCCTATGATAGTAAATGGTAAAAAATTAGATCGTATGTCAGTAACAATAATATAGATGATATCAATGATATCCTTATTTTTTGAAAAAGAAATAAAATTGCGTTATTAAATTATCAAGAAAAATAATGTATAAAAACACTTAACTTAAATGTTACGAGAAGACAGTGTATAAAAAATTAATATAATGTCTGATAAGATTTTGACAAAGTTTCATGCTGATAAAAATATTGATAGATAAATGAAGTTCATTAAATGAACTGTTATATAACTATATGTCAACAAATTATTATAAGAGAGTATCAATTTTTAACAATTGTTAAGGAGCACAACAAGTAAATAATAATAAGAATCGTTAAAAAATTGAATATTTTCTAAGGAATTAATTTCATTTCGTTTTACCATTAATTTTCATTTTCTTTTACATGTAGCAGAGATCAATCTTTTATTGTAATTAGATTCGGAGTCCAATATTTTAACATTCTTTCAACTAAAAAAGTGATTAAATTCTAAAATTGTATATTCTGAATAATTATGACGATTCTAATTTTATATTATTAATATACTCCTTGATTTTTGTATTAAGCTATCTCTTTGTTTATTGACATCGCAGTTTCCATGGTAAAGTTTGTACACACCATATTATTAGAACTAAACTCAGTTTATTTTTACTCTCTCTAATTTACGGAAGTTTATTTAAGCCTCTGAAATCTACAGGAAATTATTAGTCTTTATAATTAGTCAACGCATAATACTCACAATAAAATCGTCGCATTATATTTGACATCATCAAACAAATTACTGTAGATTTATTTATTTTTCATTGACAAATAAGTTGTTTATTTCTAATCAGTTATCATATAAAAAAATTATGATATCTGTGGACATTAATAATTTGCAATTTCAAATATTTTAAATGTCACGAAATGACAATGAAATTTCCATTTATGTTTGATTAATTTTCACAAATATTTGAAGAAAAAATATAGTTTCGCAATTTTTTTATTTCACTGCATTGTCTTTTAATCAATCATTGTTTACTACATTCAATTTTACAAATTTTTATTATTTGGATATGGATGCAAAAACTATATATCTAATCTCTTTATAGATTATGCACAAACTTCAATGTAATGTAATAACATATTTAATGCTCATAAACAGTAAATGAAATTCATCGGGGTTAACACTTTTTTATATTTCATCAGCTGCCTTTGTCTCTTTGCTTCGATTGTTTCTCAACGTTTGTACAGTACACAATGACAGCTAGCGAATAATTAAACGGCCTATTATAGAATTAATAGTGATATAGACCATTGCGTAATATAGACCATTAAGAACGTAAAATTTGTTCTTCTGACCACTTACCCATGCTGCGTAAAATATTCTCGATCTATGAAAAATTTGTTTTTATAAAATACTCTATGAAACATAATACTGATATAAGAAATGTGAAATAATAGTTTGTTCAGTTGATAATTATCATAAATTAGCAGAGAAAAAAAAATGTAATGATAGAATCATAATAGTTTTGCTTGCTCATTTCAGGACTATTCAAGACCCGGCCTCTCAGAGGTTGACGTGGTACAAGCCACCTCTTTCTGTTTTGGTTATCAAGAAGGTCCGTGATTCGTCAGTTCTATTACCGTTTATCCAGTTGGTCACATGGTTGATAGAGGTAAATATTAATACGATCATTTAAAATATCGAAGATTGCGATTTCGATATGCCTATCTCGAAAGATTGATTAACGGGCTCACAAACTGTCAACAGCACATTTATTATAAAAGTTATTATAAAAATTAATTCACTTTATTTGCTTTATGAAATTTGCTTTATGAAATTTATTTGTTTTATGAAATTTATTTGTTTTATGAAAAACTACCATAATTTCTCTCTCTCTCTCTCTCTCTCCAATTCATACTTTCGTCACGTATTCTTAATATTAATTTCATATTATATAGTATAGTTGTATTTACTAATTCTTACATCTAGTACATATTAAAAAAATATAAAAAAATATAATCTGATATGATACTATATTATAATTATCTGTACGATGTAAAGTAGTCATTAAAGTAATTAGTTAATACATACATGTATAGTATATAACAAAAGTAAGTAGCATATATTCTTAATGTTTGAATTTTTTTTTTCTAAAAAACTTGAGATTTAGGGGCTCCGCGGAATAAAAGGATCAGAGAACAGATCAGAGAATAAGAATTTCAATCTATGAAACTGTATTCCACGATACATGATTTTTGATAGGTTGAAATTCTTATTTTCTGTTCTCTATTCCCTGTTTCTTTTATTATACGGAGTCTCTTAGATATCCTAGATAAAAAGCGAACATTTATTGTAAAGTAAACATTCGTTTTTTTAAGATTTTTTTTTTATTCGTATAGATTAATTGTGACGTGTCAGAGTTGTCTGATGCGTATAATCAATGGCGAATGATTGCGTAAATGCTGTAAATGATATATTCTTACCCTCACCTAATAATTTTGCACGTATTTTGTATTTATTCTGCTGAGTAGATAAGATATAATGCCAAAATTTTATTTTATATATATATATATATATATATATATGTTGTGTGTGTGTGTATATATATATACACAACATATTTGACTTATAGCTATTATTTATAATATTTAGAATTAAACATGGGAAGAGTATGATTGCAATTATGAATTTCATTTGATTTTTCTTTAATGCAGGCAAAACGAATGGTTGTATTTGTGGAAGCTTCTGTTCTGGAAGATGCAGCTCTAGCCAGAGATTCTAGATTTCAAAGTGTTCGCGATAGATTACAAACCTTTAGGGATGGCACAGATGATTTGCAGGTAATAACAACCTTCGCTTATTTTAAAATATTTATAACAAAAATTATAATTTACGTGTTTATTATACAACTTGTTGCTTATAAGGCTAAAAATTAATTTATATTTATATCGGATCCAATTTAATTAGTTACTGGACGATAAAAGTATACAATATTGTGAAAAGTAAGGCTTAATAAACGATAAAATAAAAATTTTTATTAATTTTCAATGACTGTTTTTTTTATCTTCTTTTAAATGGAGTGCATTGCTTTTTGTTTTCAGGATAAAATTGATTTTATCGTTTGCTTGGGAGGCGACGGCACACTTCTTTATGCCAGTTTGTTGTTCCAACAGTCAGTGCCACCTGTAATGGCATTCCACCTTGGTTCCTTAGGATTTCTTACACCCTTCGAATTTGATAATTTTCAAGAACAAGTGACCAATGTTCTTGAAGGTTAGTTATTAATTTTACGTTTTTTTTTTAATCGTCAAATTTACATTGTATCTTGTTCTAGGTAATGCGGCTTTAACTTTAAGGAGTCGTCTGAGGTGCATAATTATACGCAAGAATGAAGAGAGTCAGTTGACCGAACCACCAACAAATCTCTTGGTATTGAATGAAGTTGTAGTGGATCGAGGGCCCTCACCTTACCTTTCAAATATCAACTTATTCATTGATGGCAAACACGTAACAAGCGTCCAGGGTGATGGCTTGATCGTAAGTACGCCGACTGGGTCGACCGCTTATGCAGTTGCTGCTGGAGCCAGCATGATTCATCCTTCAGTTCCTGCTATAATGATCACACCAATCTGCCCTCACTCTCTGTCCTTCAGGCCGATTGTCGTACCTGCCGGGGTCGAGCTCAAGGTAGTTTCTTTAATTTTTAAAAAAAAAAAAGAAGAAACACGCTAATGGAATGTTTTATATATTTATGGTGGCGGATTAAAAATTTTTTAACAACTTCGAAACAAATACCTTTTAATTTTATTCATGAAAATAAAATCGACTTATTCAATTCTTTTGAAATTTATAGTATAGATACTGGAATTCACCTCAATCCGTTTTGAATTTTTTATAATAACGAAATCTATGGAAATCTCCCACCTCAAAAAGAGAAAAAATTTTCATTTAAGAGTTATTATAACATTTTGAAACAACTTAAATGATAAAGGCTATGAATCAATGCAGGATGTTAAGTGCTAATAAATGAATTTTAATCTTACAATAATTTAAATACAATGCTAAACATTTCGACCTTTATTAGGTCATCCTCAGTAACATAAAAAGATATAAAAAAAAGATCGCAAAATTACAAAAGTACCGAATAGTATAAATGTGTTCAATATAATTTGATAATTTATAGCGATTCTTATAATCAAAATTGCCAAAAATCTCTCGTCATTCTTCCAATATTCATTCGCGTGTGATGAAGAATAGGTTAATCCAACCAATCAATTAAAAAATAATAAATGATATAGAAATTAAATCGCATCGACATACCCTGAGGACGTTAATTTTTTGAAAGAAAACCAAATTGTAAATGTAGTCCTAAACGATTAGAATATAATATATTATAACATTTTGACTTATTGATAACAATAGAATTAAATCTTATTCGTTATTCTTAAGATTTATAATAGGTATTAGAATAGTTTTATTTGAATCGATTCTTTCTTTGTGCTTGTATGAAATATGGTTCAGACCAATATTCAATAGAAGGAAATCATTATATTCAGACATCATAGCACATTCTTAGGCTAAATGCTATTTTGAAGTTTTCATTCAAAAGTTTTCAAAGTATTCAAACTTATTGGAAATATGTTATTTCTTCTCACGAAAGAACCTATTATGACTGAAGACAAATCGTTTCCGTAATAAAAAATTCTTTCGTTAATTTTTCATAAATTTGGGAATTATTTTAAATATGTTAATTTATTCCAATTTAAAATTTATACTAAATTAAATTTAGTTTATTCGAATTTGAAAATTATATTTATATTAAATTGTTTCTTATACATTTCAGAATAACAATAACGAAATTTATAAAAAGACTTGTTAAGCAACAGACTTCAGAGAAAGGTCTAACGAATTAACGCAATATTTCGAGTTAAACGAACCGCGGCAATACCGCTGTAATCAGCAGCAATTAACATGATCATCTTGCTTTTCACCGCAGATCTCGGTTTCACCCGACAGCAGAAATACCTCGTGGGTGTCCTTCGACGGTAGAAATAGACAGGAACTCTTCCACGGTGACAGGTAAAACGTTCGGCAACTCTGTCTAATCATTTGTCTTTTCTACAATTATTTCAGATAATGGCGAACAGCAATGCTCGCAGTACAGCTTATGTCTCCTTCGATGGCCGCAATCAGCAAGAGTTGCGTGTCGGCGACAGGTTTGTTCTATTTTCGTTAAAGAGCACCGTATCGCTTTTCTTTCTATATTTATGTCTCGTTGCATTAAACGATAGGAATCTGTAATTATTTTTTTTTAATTCATAAATTCTGTAAATCATGACACATAAAATATCTTCTTCTAATAAGCTTATTTCAAATCAAATCTATATTTAAATAAAAAATAAGATGCTATGGGCTTGGCTAGATGTTTATTACAAAATTTAACCAAAGTTTAAATCAAACTTATAATTTAAATCAAATAAGTTTATGTCAGTCAGTACTCTTTTCATTTTTTTTTATTTCACATTATCAGACGTTTCTCATTTCTTTTTATTTTATATTATACGACGAAATTTATGGTCTCTACTTTTATAAATTATATTTAAAAATTATCTGCTACATGCTCATTTATTCTTTGCTTAATTTTCATATTCTTTTTGTTGCCAATATTTTACTTTAAAATATCTCTGGAGACGTTAGCTGTACTGCAAGGTGATGGTATTTAATAATTTATTATTCATACTTACGATAAACGTTTTATGCATAAACTTTAAACCAAAGGCTTTCGCTTATCATAATAAAATCAGCGCACAATATAAATATTCTCTTTTACATAAGAATACACTATTTTTAACAAATATGTGAACTTATAAAATTTTTTTATAAATTTTCTTATAAAAATACTTTCTATAAAACCATAAATAATTAAGAAGCAATTTAAATAAATTTTATTTGTAACAATTTATTTTGCTACAAAGTAAACTTTCAATCATATTAGCTTTAAGTTAGATTAATTTTATCAAATTGATTAATTAGAATAAATCGCATAATTTTTCAGTTTGAAGGTGACCACCTCTATATACCCGGTGCCTAGCATTTGTGCAGCCGATCAAATTACCGACTGGTTCGATTCCTTAGCTGAATGCCTTCACTGGAATGTTAGAAAGCGGCAGAAGCATTTGGACGAGCTAAGTGATCTCGCGCATTCATCGAGCAACGATACCTTAGATTCTCTCGATCGAGATAGTTAGATCAAGGAGAACGTTCACACATAGTCAAACTCGACAATATTTGGCCAAACATAACTCCGCTGAAAATCAGAATAAAATCGATTACTCGACTTTTCTAATTAATGTCGCCTTCGATTAAAATTTTTCTAACGAAATCTTATTAAGTATAAGGCAGCTAATAAAAAATTGTTTTGTTTGTTATCAATAAAGATATAATCTATGAGATTATCTCTCATAGAACAAAAAACATCTGTATGTAAGATCTACAACTGGAGATAAAGATTAGAAAAATTAGTAATTAGAAAAATGAGCTGGATCACAATGAATCTTAATTTTCAATAATAAAATGCATTTGTCTTCAGAAAGAATGCATATTAACAGCGATATTGTTTAATTCGATTAATTATTGTAAAGAAATTATGTACTACTATTAATTTGAACGCGTGCGTATACAATGTATTTATTAATTATTGCATTCTGGTCTATAAAATGGCCCATCGATTTAATTGAATATCTAAGAATCGTTTTGTATCTTTTGTATCGATATCATATTACTTGTATAAATACTTTTATTTTCTAGCGTTCTTTAAATTAATGTGATTTATATACGAATGACTATATTCTTGCTTTTTTATTTACTGATTATAATGGTAATCGATCTGATATAAATCGATTTGTTGCGAATGATCAATTTTCCTATAAAACGAAACTTTTTAATAAAATATGTTTTGTACAATATGTACTTATGTTTTCTTTAATAACTCCAGAATCATAAAAATTCCACAAAAATTGTCAAAAAGAAGGAAGAGGATACCGCATTTATTGAACCTTATTATATTTGGAAAGAGTATAAATTAATGTGATATATATGTCTTACTACAAATGAATTTATTCATCTGCAACTTTATGGAAATATACATTATATACACCGCAGAAGGCATTAAACATTAAACGCTTCTTTTGTCATATACATTGTAAGTATCGTAAAAGAAATCGCTACAATTTCAAAGACAAGAAAGAATCTTCCTAGAAATCTGCAACGTTTTCACAGAGAAACTCTCCATGAATTTATCTAACTAAAGACTCGGAGAAAAGATTCCTTAATCCATCTAACTATATTTAATATAAATAGATATATGAACCTAAACTTTTACATTTGGCTATATCAGTCATGAGCATGTTGACACGTTGGCGAATGCATAAGTCATGGATACGCTACTTTATACTTAATTATATATACATTATAATAAATCTAAAAAGAAAGTCTAGTTTACTTCAAGATACAAGAATTATTATTATAACTCTCTCTATATATATATATTTTATATATATTTTATATATATATATATATATATATATATATATATAT
>Ga0157362_1001325_pt1 | contig 10350 bp, 6 predicted proteins | sample AttlaeALBM3_FD_111480 | JGI IMG/M metagenome (GOLD analysis project Ga0157362, IMG submission 111480) | Fungus gardens microbial communities from leaf cutter ant in Ribeirão Preto, State of São Paulo, Brazil - Atta laevigata ALBM3 | ecosystem: Host-associated > Fungi > Mycelium > Unclassified ... | reverse complement strand
TCAAAAGATCAGAAAATGGGTGCCGCATGAACTGAACGATAGGCAGATGGAGCGACGCCAAAACACATGCCAAATTCTGCTTGCCAGAAAAAAGAAAGTCGTTCCTGCATCAGATTGTGACAGGCGATGAAAAGTGGATCTATTTTCAGAATCCTAACGCAAGAAATCTTGGGTTGATCCCGTTTAACCATCAACATCTTCCTCAAGATCAAATCGCTTCGGACGGAAGACGATGCTATGCGTTTGGTGGGATCAGGAGGGTGTCATCTACTACTAGCTGTTAAAACCTGGTGAAACTGTTAATGCTCACCGCTACCACCAACAACAAATTGCACCGTGCTCTGCATGAAAAACGGCCGCAATATCGGAAAAAACACGACAAGCTGATTTTCCTCCACGACAATGCACCATCGCACACGTCAACAATAGTCCAAAACTACTTGGAGACACTCAATTGGGAAGTGCCCCATACTCACCCCCGCTTATTCACCAGACCTGGCACCTTCTGACTATCACCTGTTTTCGCCGATGGGCCACGCGCTCGCTAAGCTCACTTCAATTCTTACGAAGATGTCCAAAAATGGCTTAATGAGTGGTTTGCCTCGAAAGACGAGGAATTTTTTTGGCGTATACACAAATTGCCCGAAAGATGGGAAAAATGTATAATTAGCGAGGGCAAGTACTTTGAATAAATTTGTTTTTGCTTCCTAGGAAAAAAAAATATGTTTTTCTGACTAAAAAACAGCAGATTTAAGCTTATGTACCATCTCTCGTGATTTTGGAGCAGTGATTAACGCACTGAAATTATGATATTGTACTTTAAGTGAGTGAAAATTACGGCGCGACTTTGATCGACAAGTTAATTGTGAATTCTACATTGCGCTATGAATAAAACAAGAACCAAATTTCATAAAGACATAATTAGACAAAAGAAGCAATTACATAGCATTTTACAAAGGAAATATTAAAATATAATAATTTTTTTTCTCGCACAAGCTTCCTTGACATCAATGTATATTGTTGAAATGACCAATTGCGCATAATACCATTAGTGCGACAGAAATCGCTATTCTAGTATAATGCATGCTTCTTTGTCAAAACACGATGTCATACCGCTATAATGATCATAATAGAACTATTTGTGATTATAAGCACACTAGATTAGATCATTTTGATGAAAGTATAGAGAATAGAAATGTATTTATTGTATAAATACAAGTTTGTTAAAGAGAAAGTTTGCTGAACAGTGATTTAAAAGGGTACTAGTATTTTTATTAAAGTGCGTAGAAGAAGCTTGCGTGATATACCACACATACATACATATATATATATATATATATATATATTACTAAGTTCGATATGAAAAGAGATATGATGTATAATATGATATAAGGTGTTCATGAAGTGTATGAACTATTCTGAGGCGCGGAGATTAACTTATCCTGTTGACAGCGGTTCATTGTCTGGAAACAGAACAATCTTCACCAATGGTCTCGTGAATTCGGAGGAGGCTATCTTTACAGTGACGACACGCACGTATCCGTCCTGACCAGGATGAAGAATCGTAATAGTGGCCATTTGATGGGCGGTGTGACCTCGTTTCGTAGAAGACACAGCTGCCCAATTCGAGATTCTGAATTGCTCTGTCGCCACTTGGTTTTGTCAACGAGGCCTGGGACATACTCTTTGGCCCAACGCTCTCAGAAGTGGCTCTTCATCTGTTGGATATGTTGCCAGCGTGCTTCACATCGTATTGACTTGTCCATCCGAGATGGTTCAGGAACGGCTAAAAGAGATGATCCAACGAAGAAATGCCCTGGCGTTAATGCTGTCAGGTCATCGAGATCGTCGTTCATTAGTCGCAGTGGCCGAGAGTTGAAGCATGCTTCCACTTGCGTGAGGAATGTTGCTATTTCCTCATAGATAAAGATGGCGTCTCCGATGACACGCCTCAAATGGTATTTGATGAACTTGATGGCTGCTTCCCACAATCCTCTGAAGTGTGATGCTGCAGATGGGTTGAATCGCCAATGAATTTGTTTCTCTGCCAGAACTCGTCCAATGTGTCGCGACTCAGTGGTGCCCGCCTGAAACATATTCCTAAGAGTGGAGTCAGCATCAACAAAGTTGGTGTCGCAATCTGAATAGATTGTTTGGCACACGCCTCGAAATATGAATCGATGAAGAGCGACCAGGAATACATCTGTTGTGTAATCAGACACAATCTCAAAATGCACGGCTCTAGTGCTGAGACACACGAAAACAGATATGTAAGCTTTATGTGCCTTATGTCCTCGTCCAGGAGAAGTCCGCAGGTCCGGCGTAGTCCACTCCAGTGTGTGTAAACGGTCTTGATGGAGTCACGCGAGGTGGAGGTCGTCCAAGACCTGTTGTGGCGTTGCCGCCCTCATCATACACACCGATGACATCGATGTATGCGACTTTTTATCAACATCCGTCCAGAAGGTACCCAGAATCTCTGTCTGCTGCATACCTCCGTGCAGCGTCTCTGAGTGATAGGAGGTCATGATAAGCCTGACGAGTGTTGACCTCTTTGGCAGAATAATCGGGTGTTTCTCGTCATAGGCTAGTAGCGCATGCTTTATTCGTCCTTCTACTCGAAGGATATCCTTCTGATCCATGAAAATGCTTAATCTACAGAGAGTTTTGTTATTTAGAAGTTTGTCCTTTAATAGAGTCTGTGTTTCAGTTTTGTAAGCAGCTTCTTTCACTATTCGGATCCATGCAAGATCCATTTTCTCTGTAGTTAGTAATCCTGGATCCACTGTTGTATCGCCTCGAATGCCAAGCGAATGTCGCCAACGATGACAAGCCGTTACTCGCAAGAGTTTCTGCAATGACGAGTACCGTGTCAAGAGGTTCATTTTCTCATCCGGCAGGCCGGCAGCCATGACATGGATCTTACTCCTTTGTTCTGGAAATTCTTGATCAGGCAAGGATACTTCTGGCGATTGAAATGAATCATCAGACAGCCATGAGGGCCCCTGTCACCATAGGTCATGTTATGCAAGGTGGCCTGGGAACAGTCCACGTGATGCACAATCCGCTGGGTTTTCCTAGCCGCGACGTGATGTCATCGTGCTTCCGGAAAGATTGATTGTATCTCCGACACTCGATTGACCATGAACGTCTTCCACCGTGAAGGATGATTTCAAATCATCTATTCTAATGCCACCATAGAGTCTGTTTACATGTGCATAAGCCTTTGAGACATGCGCAAAACTTCGCACGCGTAGACCACTAGCCGCGTAAGAAGGGAAGCATAGTTCCAGCCGAGATAATGATATCTGTTTTAACGGAGCCACCTTTATCTTCGCCATTATTAGTCCCGTATGCCACTCACTATTTTCTCTCTTTCGCAGATACACCGCTGCTTTGTATGCTTTTTCGGAGGCATCCACGAATCCATGGATCTCCATGACGGGTCGTCGGGTCCCGTGATCATCAGCCAGCGAAGTACTTTGATGTCTGCGCGGGGAAGGTCGTCCAAGAAGTTTTGCCATCTGTCTGCATCGATGTCATTTACTGGAAATGTCCTAGTAACCAGATGTCCTGGATGAAGATCTTGGTCCGCACCGGAGCCAGCCAATGGATCAAATAGTTGTGCAGCCTGCGACATAATTGATCTCTTGATGACAACGATCTGCTCCAATAGACACTGGACGTCAGTCAATTCTGGGCGTCGATCGGTTAGACACCTTATGCATTTGATTTGTGACCTACTGTTACGAGTTCGGATTTGCCGGCGCTCCACATAGAGCTGACTTGCGCCGATAGAACAGGAGGCAATCTAACTACTTGATTGTCTCAGCATGGACAAGCCAATATCCAATACTCCTAATCCTAACCTTATTCTCTCACAGCGTGCGTTTGGATGAGACGCAGATGAGTAGGCCTCCTCGTGGTTCCCCATGAGAATCCTCCTGGTTCCCCGTGAGGATCCTCCTAGAGGAAGGGATCCTTCCCGAGGATTCGAGACGTGTCGCGGCGAAACTGCTCACCCCTGTAGAAACTCTGCAGGCGCTGCTGGGTTTTTCCATCGCCCTTCTCGAGGCGGCTTCATTGGATGGTCTGTCGCATATACCTTTATGGTGAGGTGGTGTTTGGGATCGACTTCCATTAACTGCTCCAATAGACAATCCGAAAATGTGAAGCTATCATCGACGGGATGCCACTGTAATCCTAGCGCCGAATGACTTTCATCTTGTTGCCAGACTCGAGAATCTGATTAAGCACGATCCTTTTCTGGAATGCTGATAAATAACTTGTCACGGTTAGCGGCCCATTTCTTTAATGGAAAGCCGCCCGCCATGCAGATCCCCAGGAGTTTGTCATTTTGAATTTTCAATGCTCCCTTCAATGTCGCTGCTCTGGTGGATATCATCCATATGTATATGTCCCGTCATAGCTGCGCCTCTGGGGTACCGCCTTCGTCATCGGCCAGTTGATGCAAAATATGGCAAGATAAGGAGCACAAGCCAACCCATATATGACTGTGTTAAATGGGTATTTCTGGAATACTTTATTTCTTTTAAGCCTTCACACGATCCGCTGCAAATCCTGATCATCTCTATGCACTAAAATTTATCGGTACATCTTTTCGATGTCCGCTACAAAGACATATCTGTGACAACGCCATCGTAATAGTACATCAGCAAGTTGCGATAATAAATTTGGACCAGCAAGTGCGCATTCAAAGAAGTCCCGTTTCCGATGTTAAACGAGCCGTTGAACACCACACACAATTTCGTCGTGCTGTTGGATTCTTTGAAGACTCCATGATGTGATAGACAATACACTTTCGTCGCTTGATCAACATGCTCTACGAATCATATGTTCGAGTTCTTCATATTGCTGCATGAAGTTCGCGTATAACTAACTGAAATGAACGGTCCTTCACGAACCGACTCTCCATGCGCTCGAGCATATGACAGGCTCTTCTCCGCATCGCGAAAAGATTCGGCAACGGTGTCTTAACGGGAAGCCGAACCACGTACCGACCATCTTGAGTACGGACGTGCGTACAAACAAGTCCTCGCATCTCTGTTCCTCTGATGTCCATGGAATTAACAGTTGTTGCACTTCCTCCTGTTCCAAGAAGTGACACAAGGTGGCAGCTAACGGATCGCTCAGCATGCACTAATGTAAGCGGACAGTCATATGAACTGCCACCTCGTCTACAGTTCTCGATACAATCCAGCTCAAGGATCTATTAGGTTATCGACTCATGAGTCCCTCCCTTCCTGATGCCAGAACCTATGATGGCAGCGTGGGCATCGGCACCGAGGAGGAGATCGATACTGTCAGATGCGCAGAAATCCGGATCAGCTAGTTCAAGACCTCGCAGGTGTGACCACTCTCGCAGCGCAGTGCTGGCAATGCCCGCGTGTATGGTGAGATGAGGTAGCACAATTGCTGTCGCCTTCAAGGTTTGCGATACATGAAATCAACAGCGAAACTTGTCCGCGCGCGATCGCTGTCTGTTGTCCCCCAACTCCATACACAGCGATAGATGTACACTGTCGCGGCAGTCTCAACTTCTATGCCAATGTCTCGGAAATGATGGACGTCTCGGATTTCTGATCAATGAGCGCGCGAGCGGGATGCATTTCCCCGGACCGATCTGCAACGTTCACATGCGCAATGCAGAACAGCTAGCTGTCCCTCAACTGTATACTGAACGATGTGAGTCATGGCAGGCTGGGATGCCTGATGTTTTTGCTGGACCGTAAGTAGAGATTTTTCGACTGAAGGTCACACGTCGTGCAACATAGTGTGATGCCATTCCTCACACACTGTATACGAACGTTTGTTCACGCACTCACTCACCTTGTGTTTTCCTAGGCAATTTAAACACAAATGGGCACGAATTGCTTTTGGTCCACATTGCTCTTCCTTTTAAACGCCTTGCACATCATCAAAAAGTGATCTTTGTGACACAACGAGCAACGCTCCTTCTGAAAGTGATGTGCACGAGTGATTTTATAGCGTTTGACTTGCTTGGATTTACTTCAACTCTGCTCCTATGAGTTACTTCCAATGTCAAAAGTCGCCGCTTCAGAAATTTCTGCAGTTCCTCAAATGAGGGTGGTTTTGTATTACTCCCCACGTGTCCTCCTAACGAGTTCGAGTACATGTATCCAAGTTCCATGATCCAGCCATACATGTCCTCGCTGTTCTGTATGGGCCGTCCGATATTAGCGAGTGCTCCCGCGGTGTTCCTGGCGCAGTGATACAACTTGCGCAGATCGGAGACTGACTCGAATTTCAGTTTTGACAGCGCTATCAATGTGGAATAAAATGAGCGAATCAATAGTCTCGTGTTCTCCTAGTGATTGGCAAGAGACTTCCAAAAGCGAAGTTATCATCTGTTAAAGATAGATTCTTAATAATTAATTCTGTTTCTCCTTTCACACTTGTCTTCAGATAATGCATTCGTGTGATAATCAATGCCTTCATAATCAATGATGTGAAAAGGTCTCGAAAGACTGGCTATTTGTCGTACTCTCCCGAGAAATGTGGAATCTGGAGTTGCGGCAATATAGTACCTGTTGCAGTAGGATGTCTCCCGTTCGACTTCCTCCTTGATTGTGGATTAGCGACTCCATTTCAATGAGAATGGCTCACTGTTGAGCCACATGTCTTTCTGGCCCAGAAAGTCTTTAAGGTGACATTCATTTCTTGATGTCATCGTGATAAATATTACTAAGGCGATCATGATACTCCTCGAACTTTTGCCACTTGGAGTCGAGAAGCATGGTTGGAATGAACACTTTCGTTAACTTGGCTGTATCTACTCTACATGACTAAATTGTCATGTGTACGCGTCCGTAAAGCTCTACTTGAACCTATATTATCTTTTCAGAATTGTAAAGGAATGCTCGAAGTTGCCCGATGCTGCACTATGAAATCGCCTATTCGATGATCGGAATCAGACTCGAAGGACCAAAAATGTAGCAGATTGAGACGAAGCAAGACACAATATTTACACGCAAATAGTTTAATACACACACGAATAATTCTTTATTTCGATTTCATAATTATAATTACAGTTATTATACAAAATGTTGTAGTAAATCACAATTTGAAAATTAATTGAAACTCCGTATTCGAAACAAGCAAGAATTTCACTTTAGCGCGTACCTCTAAGTTTCGCGTTTTCAGATCTCGCGGCAAGAATTCGAGCCCAAATGTGAGTGAACACGACTTATCAAAATCCCGGCGAAACAGTATACCGATTTGCAAGATTATGGCATTTACTCAAACTTCTTAAATTTAGCCATAAGGGATTGTCCCGTTTCTATTTATACTCACGTATTTCTAAACTGTTCTCGAAAACTTGAGATTTAATTTGAAGAAAATGATATCACAGAAGGAACAGTTTAGAAGAAGTCACCAAGAAAATGTTTTACGATCATAACAACTTAGTTTAAATTAGTAGTTAAATTAATTTAGTGCAGTGTGAGCTGTGCATACTTAATTGGCCATCCGCTGAGGCGCCTCTCGTAATTGGCGATTTTTGTGAGCAGTGCGATGCACTAAGCGTGGTCCCCATTGATTGCCTCTTCTCGCGCTACATTGCGTGACGCTGTCGCACGCAAAGCGCCACGCAGTTCCAATTTCAATGTTAATCATTTCTACGAAAATTAAGTTACACTTTGCTCCAAATAATTGCAAATAATCTGATTTGGCATCAATAATCACTATAGTTAAAAACTATTGAGCAGTGATTATTGTAAAATCTTGTAAAATAATCTGAATATAAAATTAATAATTATTCCATTATTAAAATTATTAAAAAATTATTAGGGAATGATTATTGCAAATAATCTGATTACAAAATCAATAATCACTCAAAAACTATTGGACAATGATTATTGCGAATACTCCGATTATTGGATGTTACATAATCACTATTAGAGAATGAATAATTACTATTGTAAGCCAATAGTAATTATTGGTTTTCCAATAGTTCATTTCCATAAGGGATGGATTTGATGATACAAAAATATTATAATAAACTTCATTTGTCGCCAAATGAGAAACTTTTCTAGAATAATGAAGTCTATAATATTTATAATCTTTGTTTCCACTCTCTTGGGCCTCTTCAGAGAGTGAACCTAATGGCAAAGCCGCGGATTCTATAATTTTTTCGCCATGAAAAAAAATTTTATGTACAGTAGTTGACGGTAATTAATTAACCAAAGGTATAATAAAATACTCTATTAGCTGTTTCTCGAGCTCTATACTTCAAATTTTTTTGCATTTATCTTATAATTACAGCAAATTATTTCTAATATTACAGCCAATTTTTTAATAAAATTTTCCTCAATTTTTGTAATAACAACTATTATATTGGGATTTTCAAAAAATCTTCTCGAAGTGTTGCCATTATTTGTTGTTCCTACTTCTTGCTTAATAATATCAACATGCCAACTCTTTTCTTAAATTGATTTTGAATATGTCTTTTTGTTTCTTCTTTGATAGGTTGAGTGACTTCTGATGTTCTCCACGACTTAAAACTTAAATTATAACTTAAATGTAGAATATACTCTATAAATCTTATTCGTGCATGCAAACTGAACATTCCCAGTTTAATAACTTCATTCAATGGCCTATTTAGAAATCTTGATATATTATTTCAATTGATTTGCTCCACAAATGGCACAATTACTTGAGAATGCGATATTGATCATCTGTCTGAGTAATTTTCCCATCATTGTAAAATGAAGTATATGTCGTACTTTAAAAATTCGTCCTTGTAAATTAACATTTATCACAGAGATGTTTTATTCCGTTTTCAACACGAGCTTTTTCCTCTTGTATTATATTAAGTCTGCCTCCTTTGAGAACTCGAATTTTAGAATAACTCTACAATTGCTTATTAAAAACGGGCGACGATTTTTCCAGATATGTTTAATTTGGTTTTTAGCAAGTATTATATTTAAAAGTTCAATCGAGGTCATAAATAAATTTGAATCCGAAATATCCTCTGCAGAACACAAAAATGTCTATGCATATACTCACTTTGGGCAGATGCTCCATTACATCCCCACTTTGTATGTAATATAAGATGTTCTTCTTGTAATGTTTCAATCTATTGTTTTTAAAATTCTTCTAGAAAATTAATCTATGATCAAGCAAATTGTAAACTAACTTTTGCCAATTTTTCCATAAATCAATATTGTCTGGATTATCGTATTTTTTTGCCTCAATTGTCTTTCGATAACTTGGAAATTGACTAATATCTTTGCCTTTCAAAGAATTGATTTCAAAGATATTGATGCTTGGATAGCTTAGCTTGTCAGTGCAAGCGCAGAATCAGCATTAAATGTTGTATCAGTCGAATTCGTTATTGATGAAGTAGAAGCGTCATTAATTTCTGGGAGTATGAGTTGCGGAGTTCTTGAATTTTATATCTTTTTATACGATCACAGCATTCAAAAAATTTTTTTAGCATAATACCTCCTTATTTGAAAGTGGACTACGATCTCTCAAATCGTCTTAAATTCATTGTAAATATACCTTCTAATGGCTGAATTTATGAAAAAACTTTGTTCTAATATGATACATTAACTTGAATCTTTGATTTAAATGTGATAAAAATCTCTTATTAATTTCTAAAAATATTTTAAAAATTTGATCATCTTGTAACGAGTATTTTCACGTAAAAACTGTTCTAATAAATTTTTACAGTCAAAGAGAACATTGCACATAGCTTTATAAGGCACTGCGACATCAGTCGTAATTGCAGAAAAAATACAAATCCGATAGGAGACATAAACACTTTACAATGCCATTTGCTCTAATAAGATTCTAAATTGAACACTTCAAAGCGATTTTCGAGATTCACAGCTATTACACTATTCTTGCGTTCTGTGCCTCAGCAGATAATAACACTATGACATGTAAAAAAAAAACATTGTCACAATTGTGTGCCTTACGCCTTTGTGAATATAAAGAAAAGACATACGTTGCTAAAGCAAGGAAGACAAAAGAAATGCACAAATAAATAAGGATCTCAAAAATCGCTTTAAAGTGAATTGACAAATTGAAGTTCACCTTCAAACAGAAGTAGAGATAAGTAAAAAAAGACATTTAAAGAATATAAAAAGATACAAAATTCAAAAACTCTAAAACACATTTTCAGAAACTAATAGCGAATTCGGCAGATCGCACTAGTACGCACTGAGTGCAAACTTCTTCAGTACCACACATTCAGCGCACTATCTCAGTACATTAAGATTGTCATATTCGACAAAGAAGATTGAACCAGTGTAGAGCTGACTTTAAGCAGTGTGGTAGAACCGGTTCTAACTCACGTCCTCT
>Ga0157362_1001324_pt1 | contig 10353 bp, 2 predicted proteins | sample AttlaeALBM3_FD_111480 | JGI IMG/M metagenome (GOLD analysis project Ga0157362, IMG submission 111480) | Fungus gardens microbial communities from leaf cutter ant in Ribeirão Preto, State of São Paulo, Brazil - Atta laevigata ALBM3 | ecosystem: Host-associated > Fungi > Mycelium > Unclassified ... | reverse complement strand
ATGTATTTCATCTGTCCCCAGGATGAAGAATACCCCTCGTCATCTTTTGTCGGCCATATCACCGTCCGAATACTTTTGGATTGGCCACTTGGCTTACCTCTTAGGCCTCACTATTCACTTGTCAATCTTTCTACGCCACCTGCTCTCATCGCACCTTGGACATTTCTGTCTGATGATTCCATTCCGTCTGTTCTTGAGACGACTTATACAATTATATGTCGATGTTTAGCGTATGCTGGCGTCTCTCCGCGCAATCGCGTCAATACTCGACATTCTTATATAACCTCTATTGCGAACGTTGCCAGTATCAGGAACCCTTTTCAACACCCTAGTGCAAAAATCGAGATTTACACAGCGTCAAAGAACGTTGTTGAGAGTGGCACTTTGCTTGACATGGTGTTGATGATCTTCCGAGCTTTGCTGTGGGAAACTGACTCGAACTCAGTAGATAACCACTAACGTCACGGTATCTAACAATTCGATCTTTCTTATCCTCTTTTCCTTCCTTCTTTTATGGTATCAGGTTATTGTTGGGTAATACAAACGCATGATGTTATCTCTACTTTTCTAGGTATTTCTGCTGTCCAGACGTGATTCTGACTTAATGTGTATGTCCATATGCCTAAGATCATGTGAATCACGAAGGGATTCTTAATCGAGAAGACCAATAATTGTCGGTTTCGCACTAAATCCTAGAGCCGAGAGGAGGTATGATGGTCAGCATATTGACATGTCGGAGTCGGCAGTCTCCGAAAATAAAAATACTTTCCGTTGCTAATTTAGGGGCTGTCTTGGTACTCTGTACTTCATAAAATCACGCATTTGTTGATTATGCAAGTACCCGTTATGCATGCATATACAGGGAGCACAGGTCACAGCTTTTATTAACAAAGAGGCACGACTGACAATAAGCACGAATCACTAACATTTTGTTTACGATGATACCGGCCATCCGTAGAAATCGTACTCGAAGCAGATTGGTCCCTATAAAAAGCGAGGGTGAGTAATGCAAGACCGATGTCCATGCAGACCCCTGTAAGTTATTCTGGATAAGATTTGGCACTGGGATTGTTGCGGGAGGGAAACAATGGTCTCACATTGATTATACAAGTGATGAATTTTTAGCCGGTTAAGAATTTGTATTGGTATCCACAAGCATGTCCATGTCAATCAGGTCAACCAGGTCAGGTGTTGTAAGACCACATAGATGACTGGTTTATAACCTACAAAAAATCAGCTACAATACTGTTATAAGTTGTCATGGAGCATCAGAGTAGTTTGGGATAGGCTGTGGTTGTTGTTTTGTTATTTCTGATAATATAATATTATGGATAAGAAATGAAACTCCAGAATCCAGAGAGTAAAATAAAAGGACAAGTATGCTACTTTGAGAGGGAAAGGAAATCAGACAAGTCAGGTCAGGATTAGTGTTATCAACCTTTGGAGTGGAGTATAATAATTACAAAGAGGGATAACCTTAGCCTCAACTTATGTGTTGTGCTGAAGATATAGATAAATTTTTTTGGAAGTAGAGAAGGAATATAGTGTTGTGAGGGGCAAACCCTTGTTGATACTCCTAACAGATGTTTCAAAGTCATTGTACTTACTAGGTGTTGGCCATCTGTCATATTGTCAGAATTAAGGCTTAACTGAAAACTAATCAATTATATAATATTGTAATAGTTTTCTGAGTTTTTTTTAAAATCATCAATTATAAAGCCAACCACTCTAGATACAAATGAGTAGGAGGCAATCATGTTGAAATATAAATGGGAAAAGATAACAAACAGATAATAAGTATCAAGTAACTACACTACCTATATACTTGTGTCTCCATCATGTAACATAGCTACCAACAATATACAATGGGATTGATCTCATCAGTTGCATTGTGCAAGCTTACATGAGATCCTAATTCCAACAAATCAGAGGTGCAGTGGCAGACCCTGTGGCATGTGTTATAAGTATACCTCCTAAGTACAAATATGTAGTTAGTAGCCTAGGCAGTAAAGAATGAGAAAACTACACTAAATGATAGACTTATTACTGCCAACTATCTGCTTTCCAAAAACATTTATTCATCTAAAGACTTCTCCAACTCTTCTATTTGTGATATCTACTGCCCTTGTAGTAACTTAGCCTGAGATAACTTAGACACCCTTCTTATCCAAGTTAATAAAAAGAACTCAATAGAGTTCTTGTTTAATTTCTGTATACTACTTATATACCTTTCACTATTTACTTCTACTTGTAAAGTCCCATATGCTCCAATTCATTCAGCTATTGCTATGAACACCAAGTAGAACTATAACTATTATTAGCCATAGTCTGTGTTACAAACTTCATTTAAACCTATCTTTACTAATTCATTAATGATTTTTACAGTCTTAACAGCTCCAGAAAGCTCATGAAAAGACCTTTTGATCAATACTAGTCACATCTCAAGGCAATCAATATTTGCCAAGATATTAGGCAAATCAGTAGATAACCACCATAGTACCATATATTAAATTGCTAATATCTCAGAAACTGCCATAATCTATGATTTGCTTCTAGGCTCAAAAAAAGCCTTTTTCATAACACTTAGAATGAGCCCAAAACAACCTCAAGGCAATTAATATTAATGGAGATATGAAGTCCTCAATATTTGTACATATATATAATTAATTATCTATAAATAATTATCTGTCTTTTCTTAGAACAAAGGATAGCCTCTATATAGTTAAGTTATTGCTATTTCCAGTACAAAGGCACTGCCATATATAGAAAAATAGATAGTAGTATATGATAATCTGTTTTAGTGCACAGACTATTACTTTTATATATAAGGACTTTCTATCTGAGGATTAGATCTTAGACTTAACAACATCTTTTGTCATTGTCTAAACTTCACATTTCTGAACTTTTCAAAGTATCAAGCATCAATCACAAATAAGTAAGTGACTATTTGTGATAATCTAATAATAAGTGGTTAATAAATGAGATATTGGTATTACTTGTTAGGTCCTACTTCCAGAAGAGTTGGGCTTGACTGTAACTATGGGTCAAGTCCTCCTCTGTGTTTGTCCACAAGATCAGTTAACAAACAAAGGTATATTCTTGAATAATAGGGTAGAATTGAAGTACAGACGTAGTTGATATCAAAACTAAAGACCTACTTAGTATTCTATCTGTTTATAATCCAGAGCCTGATGAGTCAGAATAATACAGTTCTTAATAAGCTGATAGAAGAAATTATTGACTAGGAGACTAAAGTAATATGAGTGACCTTTATAATAGTGTCACATAGTCACTAGGGCATGTCAGGATAGACTTCCAGGTTTTCTCTGTTAGGGGTAGCCTCAACTAAAGGTTGTGCCTTCTTCTACACTCTCCCCTTGCAGTATTTCAATGAATAGAATTGAGGAGAACAAATGAAGTGAGGACAAAAGATGAGTCCTCCTAAGAGAGAATGAAACTAACTAACTATAAGGTAATAATGATATTTAAGTACCTCAGAGCAGCTTGGAGAGGTAGATATAAGGGGACATCTAGGGTCGTGCTTAGTAAATTCTGAGGGTCTGTTCTATTAGTGGTCCAGTGACAGATCGTGTATCGCACTCCCACCATTCTGTAAGGGGCATGCTTGGTGAGGTACCCAGTCACACTGCGATATAGTAAGGCAGGCGTCTTAAGTTAGATTGATGAATAGCCCAGGAGATCAAACTAATGTTGAGGTCAGGTATTCTACCGTACATCACTAGCTACTTATACTAGACTAGCTGGTCTGTGCACTAGTCACCATAGTCACATGCACCGGACATTAATAACTACACTACCAGATATGGTTACGTAGCTCTATGATGGAGACCCGAACTAGGGGATAATAAGGACTGGGCACCACGGACTCCGAGGATCCATGGGAACACTAGATTATGCGAACCCTACCAGGTTATCTAAGTGATGCTAGATGTCCCCTTACACGTTCCTGACTTTTCCTATCTATGTCATGTAGTGCGATGCCTATTATTAGTTATTCTAGGACATTCTGTGATTATAGATTGGTTGCCATGGTGCTGTGTGCCTGACTATCTAGTGTAGTATATATACTAGCAAGTGTATGTAGATATACTCCCACTTGAATCTCAAACTAGCTGTCACAAACTTCATTTGGCTATATCTCCATCAATTATTCATCAATTCTCACGGTCTCAATGGTTATGGAAAGCCCTTGAAAAGACCTTTCGATAGATACTAGTCATGTCTCAAGGCGATCAATAATGGCCAAGATATTAGGCAGATCAACTGGTAATCACTATGGTACTGTTTATTAAATCACCAATATCTCGGAAACTGCCATGATCTATGCTTCGCTTTTAGGCATCAGAGAAGCCCTCTTCATACCGCTCAAAATGAGCCTAAAACAGCGCTGAGGCAATTAATATTAGTGGAGATATGAAGACCTCAATGTTTGCACATGGACTTTATTAATTACCCATAAATAGTCATCTGTCCTTTTCTTAGAACAAAGGACAGCCTCCATAAGGTTAAGTTATCACTATTTCAAGTACAAAGGCACTACCATATGTAGAACAATAGGTAGTAGCATGTGATGATTTGTTCTAGTACACAGACCATCACAATTCTGTATATAAGGACTTCCTGTCTGAGGATTAGACCTCAGACTTAACAATATCTTTTGTCGCTTGTCTAACTCTGCTTATAAGCTCTTTGAATCCATATTCCAATCCATCACAAAACAAGTAAGTGACCTTTTGTGATACTAGCTTTTGGAACTATCCACTAGCTTAAGAGAGATTGCCTCTGAGTGGTTCCCTAACAGTAGAGCTATGACCTAAGCCTTGATTAAGTAAGGCAGGAGTTCAGTGCATGCATAGCACATATTATGAGGTCACAAAGCGTGACAGGACATGACATTGCTTGACAAAAATATTACAATATAGTAATAATGTCTGGAGATTTAGAACAGACATTGGACTCTAGGGTATAGACAGGATTCTTTAAAGAAATCTCAGACAATCTTTTTTTTATTTTTAGACTTGAACTAAATGGAACAATATTAAACTAACTATTATAAACTTTATTTGAACCTATTTCCACTGATTCTTTGACAATTTCTACAGTCTCAATAGCTCCAGAAAGCTCTTAGAAAGACCTTTCAATTGATGCTAGTCACATCTCAAGATGATCAATATTGGTTAAGATATCAGGCAAATCAGTAGGTAACTATCATAGTACTATTTATTAAATTGCTAATATCTCAGGAACCACTACAATCAATGCTTTGTTTCTAGGCTCAGAAAAGCCCTCTTTATACCACTCAGAATAAGCTTAGAATGACCATGAGACAATCAGTATCAATAGAAATATGAAGTCAACAGTGTTCTATCCTCAAACAAATGGATAGATATGTCGCGAAATGACATTCTCGTTATGGAATGACATTGAGTTGTCTTGGAAACTCTATTTGCTGGAGCATTTGTTTCAGATATTTACATATAAATATGGGATTATAGTTACATTTTAATTAAGTCTTTCTGTCTTTTTCTTTTTTCCCCTGCACTCAATTTATTTTGCTGCAACAAGATAGAGAAGGTCAACCAAGAGCTCAAACAGTATCTGAGAATGTTTATAGATCATAGATAAGAGCAATGGCCAGACTAGCTAGAAACAGCAGAGTTTGTATACAACAATAAAGTACACTTAAGTACAAAGATATTACTCTTTAAAGCAATCTATGAGTAAGATCCTAGAATAGAATTTGAAGTGAGAAAGAAGGGAAAATATGAAGATGCAGTAAAATTTGTAACAAAGATAAGAGAAATACAAGAAAAAGGAAAAGCAGCATTAGGAAAAGCACAGGAATAAATAAAAAAATATGCAAATAGAAAGAGAATAGAGATAGACAAGTGTAAAGTAGGAGACTTAGTGATGCTGAGTACTAAAGATCTGAAATATCAGATAGTTAGAAGAAGGACAGAGAAATTGATGAAGAGATTTGTAGAGCCTTACAGAATAAAGAAAATTGTATTATCAAACATAGTAGAATTAGAACTACCTAGCATAGTAAAGATACATCCAGTAGTTAATATTAATAAGATACATAAATATGTAGGACAAGTAAAAGGACAGAAAAAAAAGCAATTGGCTCCAGTAATAATTGAAGAGAAAAAAGAGTGGAAAGTTAAAAAGATTCTAAATAGGCAATAGATATAAGGTGTCATGAACGACTTCAGGAAGGGAGTTGCTCTAGGAGACTTGGCCTCAACGATAAGTTGTGCCCATCTCTACACTTTCTTTTTCTGGGTTTCAATAGAATTTAATTTGAGAGGAGAAAGGATAAGAGTATCAACAGAGTAGAGTCTATCTAAGGGAGAATGGAACTAAGATAATTACAGTAAATAGAATTACTTAAATAATTCAGAGGGTTCCAGAGTGGCTGTTAATAAACTGACTAATCTATGCACATGCAGTGTGTATCACAGTGTCACCATCATGACATAAGGAAAAGATAAGTATTTGGTATGATAGAAGGAATTCATAACAGAATCCAATACCTAAGAGAAAAAGAAGAATTTAAAGAATGCAAAGGAGGCAATCAAGGAATTCAAGAAGGAATATCAGCAAGATATGAAAGATGTGAGAAGATAAGAAAGAACATTTAGAAAGGGAAAATTGCCAGGACAATTTACAGTGAAGAAACTATTCAGGTGATTAAACAAGCAGTATAATAAAGAATATTGGGGAAGGCTGGAGAGAAACTTGAGATAATGGAAAGAAGGACAAGTAACAGAAAGAAAAACATTAGAAACAATTCAGAAAGAAAAAGAGGAAATCAAGCAAAAAAAATTAGAAATTAGAGAGTAAATAAAAGAAGATAACAAAATGAGCAATATAGTTGACCCATATTACAAATTGTAAGGAAATCCTTGGGATGAGAAATCTTAAGAGAAGGGTAGTATCATAACAGCTAAGTCAATATTTAATTTTCTTTTCTTTTTCTTTTCTTTTCTTTTCAGATGCACAAGAAAATAGTTACTTCAAAGGATATACAAGATAGTAGGGTAGAGTTAGGGTCAGAAACATGTATAAGTAATGTTGGGAAATCAAGCTGACACTGTGATCCAGTGGAAGTTTCAGGAAGTTTCTTGCTATAACTTGGCAAAACAGCTAAGTCATTATTTATATTTCTTTTCTTTTCTTTTTCTTTTGGACTTACTACACAAGGAAGGAGTGTGGGAAAGCATCATATGACATGTCATATGACAGGAAGTCACAAGGTTATATCACATGATGTGTCATGTGATGAAGTGTGGGAAAGTAGTGCACAGACCATGTAGTAGTAGTTGTATAAGTAGTGTACAAGAAATAGAAAAGAACTCTATTGAGTTCTCCTTGTCAACTCAGACTTGGAGTGGATTTAAGTCACCTTGACTAAAGTCTTACATTTCTGGAATAGTTCTCTAGTATATAAGTTTGTAATTTGTTATATTTACTTATTGGTTTGCAACAGAATATGTCTTATTCCAAGTCAAACCAACATGCAACTAGGTTTTTGTAACAAGTAGAATAGAAAATCTAACAGGAACTCTATTGAGTTCTCCTTGTCAACTTGGACTTGGAGTAGGTTTAAGTCATTATAGCTAGAACCTTACATTACCTTGACATGTTGTAACTCTTGTCACTGTACTAGTTATAATGAATATAGACTAGAGAGAGAAAAAGGAACAGCAAGTTCTTTCTTTCTGTAATCCCTGTAAGGGGGCACTCGGAGACGTCCCAGAACACACTTGACGATTAGTAGAAGAGGTGTCTTAAGTAAGAGCGATGGATAGTCCAGGAGCTCTAATCAATGTTGAGGTAAGGTATTCTACTGTACATCACTAGTATCATGACTTGGCAAAACGGCTAAGTCATTATTTATATTTCTTTTCTTTTCTTTTTCTTTTCTTTTATCTTGGACTTATTACACAGAGGGAAGTGTGGGAAAGTGTCACATCACAAGTGTCACACAGTCACAGTCACATGACAGGAAGTCACAGCATCACATCACATGATGAGTCACATGATAGGTGTGGGAAAATAGTGCACAGACCATGTAGTATTTGTATAAGTAGTGTAGAAAATCTAACAGGAACTCTATCGAGTTTTCTTTGTCAATTGCTGAACAAAGAGCAGTTGGCTTTATTCTGGCTTAGAGTTTAGCTTCCTTACAACTAGCTATATATACTAGACTAGCTTGGTCTGTGCACTGGTCACTATGGGAACACAGATTAAGACACTAATAACTACCATACCTAATAAGGCTATGTTGAATTTGACGAGAAAACAATTGATGCAACAATGGGGGAAATTCATTGCAAACGTGCAATGTTCTTCATTTCTAGGTAGACTATTTATACACAAAGAACAATAAAACATAAAACAATAAGAAATAGCCTAGAACTCATTTAGTATAGCGTTCGATATTCCAACAGGCTATGTAGTACAAACCATGGCAACGAGAACAAGAGGGAAGGGAACTATGAATAGCAGACTCCAAGGATCTGAGGGCAAGCTAGATGATACTCACCCATACCAGGTTATCTAAGCTACTCCAGGCTGTCCCCTTACAATCCCTCTAGAATCTTAACTCCTCTGAATATTTGGTACTCTTCCTTGTCTTAGGACAACCTTGAAGAGTGCTACTCAAAGTCTTGATACATCTCTCCTCCAATATAACTCTTCTGAAAACCTTAACCAGACCCATTGTAGTGGGGCAAAGAGATATTAAGTGTTTGACATAGGCTTAAGGTTAAAATGCATATTCTTCCTTGAAGTCTAGAGTCTTAACAAATAGAGTATATTCCTTTTCAAACCAATGAGTACATATAATGAACTACAAATTTTATATATAAGAGAAAGGTTCCAGGAGGTTCCTGAAACTTCAGCCAGATCACAGCATCAGCTTGATACTCCAATACTATCTGTACAGATGGACTGTCAAAGTAAAAAAAGCAGGTATATCTTCAATAGCTATAAAAGGTGCTGGTCTAAAGCCAGACAGAAATGACTGATTGATTAAATGTTCAAGAAAATATACAGGAGCATATGCACCTACAGCCAGACAGAAACAACTGGCTTTAGGGTCTACAGATAGATACATTATATATGAGATGAATGTGCAATTGTTTACCTAGGAATGAAGGAGTCTTGGGCATCTCTGCATGTGTTACTAGGAAGGAAGAATTTGATATGAGTAAAAAGAATAGAGATGACGTTTGGAATACATCATTTGGAATGGAATGGAGAGGAGTAATGACGAAAGGTAAAGAATTTTCCAGAATAAACTTTGTCATGGACTAGTTTTGGTTTTGTGAGATTCTAGTCTCATACTCCTGCTCCTATCCTTGGTAATGTCCTGGCAGTATACCCTACATTAGTGGGCCCTACCTGTTATGCACCTTTCTTAATACTTGTTTGTTTTATCCTTTAGTTTACTACATAGTGTTTTAACTCTGACCACCTTAACTTACACCATAGTCTGTTGTTATTGCAACCTATGTATGCGTAAAAATTCTCAGAACTGGATTTAAAGCACACTCTCATAACCTATAACCTAGATACAGTATATGGGTCGTCAAGAGCCGACTCAACTCTATTTGAGCCTGTAATAGCAAATCAGTTGATGGGCCAATTTTATACACTTTCTCGGAGCAATCAAACCATAACCATAACCATAACCATTTAACTTGTCATTCTATATACATCGGACCGAGACTAAACAGGTCGACTCAAGTATCGAATTCATGCTATTTCTACCAGAACGTGCTTGCGTCCTTTCTAGTATACAAAAAACTGAAAGTATGTTTATCTACGCTTGATCCAAGCCCAACAAACTCGAAGGCGTCTGTATGCCCATACTCTCAAGATCATATCGTCTCTCTGTCGTCTTTCTAGAAGAACACGTAGCAGAGGTGGTGGCCAATGGCAATATGTGATGAAGAGACTCTGTAGACGACATAACAGAGGGCGGCAAAGGGCGAAATGGGGGTGAGGAGGAAGCACTGATTTGTAACAACATGGTAGCTGCATGCTCTTCTTCTGGGGTACGCATGAGCAAGGGAGAGGACGATGAGATTTTGCGACGTGAACTATGAGCAGAGGTGATAGCAGGGCGGACCTGAGTGGATGAGGGAGGAGTCGGTAGCTGTCCAGACGAAACCCAATCTCCGTTGTTTCGAGGGGAGAGTGTGGATAAGTCTAATGTACCGGGTAACCATGATGAAATGGATGGAAGTCGATTTTGTATCAACAGGTGATCTGGAGGAGAAGACTCATGTGGTGATGGAATACCAAGAGTGTCATAAGATT
>Ga0157362_1001323_pt1 | contig 10356 bp, 2 predicted proteins | sample AttlaeALBM3_FD_111480 | JGI IMG/M metagenome (GOLD analysis project Ga0157362, IMG submission 111480) | Fungus gardens microbial communities from leaf cutter ant in Ribeirão Preto, State of São Paulo, Brazil - Atta laevigata ALBM3 | ecosystem: Host-associated > Fungi > Mycelium > Unclassified ... | reverse complement strand
TGGCAATAAACCGACATTGTGCATTGAGAAATATAATCCGTTCTGGTAACGATTTTTAATAGATTACGGTTAATCTTCTCCGAGGGAACATTTCCCTTAGCATATTGCAAGTGCAATGTATAAATAGCGCTACAAATGCCGTCATTAAAAAAACAAAATGTAACAAAAAATCTCAAGCGCGTAAATCATTAAGCAGCTAATATATTGAATATTCGGCAAAATGTATGCGAGGATGCGATGATGCGATAATTATACAAAGCTTTCAATATTTTGTGCGCGATAAAATCCTATATACTTATATCGATGGAGAATAGTTGAACTCGTAAATTTTGATGAAAAAAATAATAGCCGTGAGGAATTTAAGATATAATTTCCAATAACTTTTCGCGACGGAATTGATACGCGAATAAATTCGATATTTATCACGTTGGTTTATAAAGACAAGGTTATTCCAATAATAAAACGCACATAAAGGGTGAATGTGGCAGGAGATGCATAATCCTTTTTTTAAGTACGCCATATCCCTTTTTTTATTAAGACAGATATAAAGTCAGATTTATAGTCCGCGTTACATGACATGCATATAACGGTAGTCCCTCTACTTACTTCCTCTCCTCTCCCAGCAAACATAATCTCGTCTTAAAACATCAAATAAATGATTTAATGCTCGAAATGTGTGTAACATTAAGACACCACTTTTATCTAAAAATTGTCATCATTTCTGTCAAACGACCCGGTGATGTTATCACCACAAAAATTTACGAGGTCTGAATAAGAACACATTCATGACTATTTTGCCGTATTTATTAATATACTGCAGCAATAAATTTTATTATGTAAAATAGCGGCAATATTCATTTTAGTTCAATTAAATAATCGTATTAGTGTTGATCGTAAATAATAATATAATTAAATATGTTAATAATAAGTAAATGTTAATTACAAATTCATAATGCTGGATAATAAGCCTAAAAACAAATTTTATGCAATAAATATATATATTTAAACAGAAAAACGATAATGCAAATTTCTCTCTATCTTCAAACATTTTAAAAGTACTATGAATATTTTAATATATTTTGATGGAAGTTATTATACATTTTTCACTTTTTAGAGAAGTAAAAACTTTTTGAATGTATTCTCATCAAAATATTTCACAAATTAAAACATTTTAACGAAAATTCTACATATAAACTTTAGGTGAACAAATCAATTTTAACTTTATCAAGAGACTATTATATCATTGTTCAAATTTCATATGAATTGTGTTTTATTGATAGATTTTTAATAAATGTGCAATTAAAAAACCAATCTAGTTCTATGAGCTGGTGTTTTATACTAAACTTGCAGAATATTAAACACTCTTTGCGATCTCATATCGTGAGGATTTTCAGCGGATTACAAAAAATCGCACAAGTATGCTAAAATAAAAATACGAGACACCGATACAAATTTGCACGCAAATCCACTTGGTACAGGTAAGTACTCGGCGAAAGGTTATCGTACTTATCCCGCACTCGCGCTGTTCATCGATATTCCTGACTTCGTTCTCTCTCTCTCTCTTTCTCTCTCTCTCTCTCTCTCTCTCTCTCTGTCTCTCTCTCTATCAAGAATAAAAAAGTTGAAACTTCTCTACCCTTTCGGGAGCAAATCTACATACACGTAAATAGATAGATAGGTGGGTATGTACGTATGAGCGTATAAATTTCGCTAGACTGCGCGGGGGTGCTTCGACGGAACGAAACGAGCCATCCCGGTGAGATTTCAGGTGGGGGCTGAAGAGACTCGGATCGAAAGCGAAGAATCGAGCGAGAGCGAGTGGCTGACTCGGCGCTGAGTCGCGCTTAGGAAAATTCCAATTACTCGCTCGGCGACGCAATATCGGCCAACATAAATATCGCATTGACAGGCCCGTAAATAGGGATTCATTGTAAAAACGTCTAATAGCGAAAGAGAGGGTTCCGCTGCTCGCTTTGGGAAAGTAAGGGGGGAAGCACCAGGGGTTACTTTTCGTTATACTACTGCGTCGCGCAGTATAACCCCAATGATATCTCAAGCCCCTTTCCTCCCTTCATATTCGCCGATCCGGCCTACACGAATGAGAAGCAAAAAAATGGAGAGTAACGAATGAAGAACTGCAAGATAATTTAATACCGATATTACCAATACATTAATTATAACATCAATTATACATTAATTATATAAGCTGTCATTTATATATAATCCTTATGATATATCTATAATGTTATGAACTTTTTTCATAATCACAAATAAATGAAGGAGGATATAGCGGAAATTCTTTTAATAAAATATTTTAGATATCAATATAATTAGAGAGAGCTGTCTTATTATTATACAGATTTTTATGAAAATCGGAACAAAAACATCTCACATATTTTCTTTTATAGCAAATTTTTCTCGGTTTAAAGGTAAACTATCTAATTCCATTTCGTTTAATACACTTGATGAGCCTTTATTGCAAGCGGCTTCCTGTTATTATTTTTAGAATCGAACGGAATATTTGGATTTCATTTGCATGCTTTCAATCGTATTCAGGCATTCAATATTGATTCTCGTTGCAAGTTTATTCACTTCAATTTATTCACTGCGATCTCTCTATTTATTAAATAATTCTTATCACCGCACGACATTTCATTAACCTTTATTAGTTGCGCGAAAATGTTACGTCGTTAAATAAAATAATTTGGAACTACGGCGATTCCGCATGATTCCTAATTAATTAAAAGGATAAACTAAATTAAAGGTTAAGATATTACATATATTATATTTAAGTATATTTTAACAAAATAAAAAAGTTATCACAGAATTATAGATTTTCCTGTGTTGTATTTGAAAGTAATACAAAAGTTGCGATGATTGGGACCAAAAATTATTTTAATAAGTAAACATGTTTTTAAAAAATAATTAAAGTGAAATGAGAAAATTTTTTATTCGAACTATAAATTTGTATTGTTAAATATTGTATAAATATTAACCTTATTGAATTATTTCTTCATTCATAATTATTTATTCATTTTTTACACGGAACGTATAAATTTCTAATAAATTTTAGTCACTTTCTACAGAGACTACACACCTGATGCATTCTTGAGAGAAACTTAATTAAAACAGTGTCAGCTAAAACAGTGTCAAACTAACTAAACTAGATTTATGGAAGTCAGTGATAAGATTCATAAAAATATCAAATATTATTTTTATTCTTATAGAAATATGTATAAACTAATAATACAAACTAATAATATTGAAAAAGGAAAAAATAGAATAAAATCTCAGTGCGTCTATGTCAAATATTTCAAGAGTTATCATTGATTAATTATCTTTTGCACTCACATATCGACAGCACTTACTAGTGGAAAAGAATGGTAACGTTTCTAGGACACATAAATCAGCTGAAAATCACGTATGATATTTAATTCAACGTCACGTTACCTCTGACGTTATCGAAACGCACGAACTCGACGTGTGACAGCGCTCAAAAATTCCAGTTGGACTTCTCATGACGACGCGATCTCGCGTATGTAACGCGAGGCGACGAGTCGCTAAATTCATCGTAAAATGTGTAATGCGGAGGATACGGCTTCGCCAGGTATCGATCCTTCATTCGATGTCACGATATTCGCTGAAGTAAGTTAGAATAGAACTTTGCCAAATGCCACGAAAACTGTTTTCGAGAAAATCAAACTCTCAATTTTTCTTTTTTTCATTTTTTCGAACATTTTTCTATGTTTTTATGTTTCTGCGATAGAGCTATTTATTGGGTTGTCCGGAAAGTTCGTGCCGATGTTGAAGGAAAATTGAAACGCAGAAAATTTTAATTTAATAAATGTATACTAAAATTTAAAATTTAAATTTTCGACACGAATTTTCCGGACAACCCAATACATATATTATAATATTCACTTTTCATTTTGAACATTTTAATAATATACATATAATTTTATTATAAAAGGAAAAAAATCTTAGTGTCATTCTTCTTTAGGAAAGGCTTTCTTTAAAAAGTTGAATATTTTGCTTTTTCTAGCTTAAAAAATATAGGATCTCGCTTTCACGCTGTTATGGGTTGTCGTTTTGCAACAAAGCATACGTCGCTTCCGACATTTCGGCGTACACGACGTATCGACTCCGCGTCGAGGAACCGCATCCATTGTAAAAGCCACGGGCTGCATAGCCAGCAGCAACCCGTGGATTGATTTCCATTTGGTTTCATAGTGTGTGACGAGGTAACCCCCAAAGTACTCCGGGGTGCCTTCCCTTGAGCCAGGAACAATCCCGGAGAATTTGGCGCGAACCAATCCGGATGTTGCCTCGCCCTGTTAAAACTAGCGGAATAGCTTGAACGGGTGCTTGGAAATCAGGGCTACGACGAAGGGCAGAGCGCTCCACCGGTTTGCTGCGTACTGTAGGGTTACTCGAGGTAAACTCCGCCCGTGTTACACGAATGCGTTACAACACGCTCGCCTAGGCGTTGGTTTGGCCCGTACCGAGGGTAGAATAGCAGTAGGTACCGTAAGTAGTGTACACAGCCGAGTGTTTGTCTTTCGGGATTTATATCGATCGTTCCGCGCGTCTCCTTCTCCGCCGTATTAATTAAATGTCTTTATTAACGCGTGTCGTGAATTACTTATTTTAAAAATAAATTACATCGAATCAAAGATAAAAATTAAACAGCAAAATGCTGAGTTGTAATGAAAATTCATTCAATTACAATTTGCAGTTCTATTTGAACAAAGTAATGTTTATTAATTTAATGCTTTCGACTGCAAGATATAAAACTTGGCAATTTAAAAGGATTTAAAATGAATTCTTTTTTTATTTTATTTTATTAATTTATTATTTTATAATTCAAATTATATCAATTTATATTTTTAGCAGATATGTGATCGTCGTTCTTTTTATTAAAACAAATATATTCTATAAATATATTCTTTTATTTGAAACTTATATATCTGAATCTTATATAACACATCGGTACTAAATATATAAATATTAATTTAAATACAAACGAGCTTAAGTTTGTAAACTTTATATAATACGATTCGCAAACTTTGATCGTTTATAATTTAAAAAATATTAAAGAAATTTAAATATTTTACAAAATGTGATAAGATGAATAAAAGGAATACAAAGCAGAAAAGAATTTTTAGTCCAATAATTACGAACTGCACAAAAATTGAGTAGAAACCAAAAATACTAAAAGAGTTAAGAATTTAAATCGTACAACGCGTTAGTTTTCATTTTAATCAACTGAGATTCTCAGGATGCGGCGCGATATGTTAATGTCAATTAATAAAAAGAGAACTGTCGCATGGAAGGAAAAAAAAATCGCACAACGCATCGATCGAAGGGGATCAGCTTTTCGACAATTGTAGCGTGAAAACGGACGAGGCCGTGGCGAATCGTCGGCGGGCAGTCACGCCCAGACACTATACTCGCTTTTGTATTCAATCCCTCCGTCGCCCCTCGGCAATTTCGTTTACGTGGCCCAGTGGCTCACAATAGCCGGTTCACAAAAGGATGATCGGGTCGCCGCCAATAAACCGGGGGTTACAGGGGAAATCGGACTCGTGTGCCGGATTCTATCGTGAGGATGAGTGGGTCAACCGATAAATGGCACACCACGCCGTTGGCGACGGCCGCGACAACGTTGTCGTCGTTGTCGTTGCCGACGACAATACCGAGTTGTCGATGATACTGAATATCACCGTGTTTATTTTATCAGGTTAAATATAAGACGATGAATAGATCTATTTTAAGTATATTTTAGTAATAAGTTTTACAGTATGCCCTAGAAATATATTAAGCGCTCCTTCAATCATGATATGAAAAAGAAGTGATTATTTTTTATAATAGAATGTCGATATTTAAAGACAATTTCAAGTTCTTTCAAATGTTAACGAATAATAAATTTGTTTCCATCTACTTCATCTGTATCTGCAACTGAAATTTAATTTAACGCTTAACTGACAAAACAATGTCATTTTGAATGACATGTTGAAAATGAAAATCTGAATAGGATAGTATAAATAGAAAAAGTTCGTTGTTGCGTTTGCTCTTACAGATACGATGGAAAAAGAGTTTATGAAAAATTCATATTTCTTTCTTATAAATACAATACAGACACATTAAAGAGATTGACTCGTTTCACAATTTCTTACATCAAATTAAAAGAACTTATTATACAGATTAATAGCAAAGATCAAATCATGCGCATAATCTCTTCTTTGCACAGAAGATATTGAAGTGCAAAGGATTAATCCATCTGAAAATTCGTAGAATTACGTAGTTGCATGGTGCTTAACGTGATCACAAATTAATAGAAGTCTCGCATATCCGACGAGGCGCTTAATGCAACGCAAGTTTACGCGATTTACAGAGTAGCAATATGGCAGGATTAATCTCTTAAAGGTCACTGAGTCGTACATAGGTGAATTACTCTTGAGAGGATTTGAAATTTTTATCGGAAAGCGGCTAGAATCCGGGCAGGCGAATTAACTTCGTCAGCACACACACGGAGGCACTTTCGGATCGCATATGATAGTGCTGAACGATGAGTGAACTGTAAATTTAAAATGCGCTAATCCATCAGAGGTATTGTATAAAGGGCTGGCGGTCGTTGGAATCAAAAAGCGTCAAGCTCTTATCTTAAATTAATCGTGATTCGCAACAGCATTGAATGTAAAGCCTTTGACTTTACTAACGCACTGTTGAAAACGTTCAGAATTATAACGGTATTTGTAATTTTGACAATCATTATTCAAAATTACATATTTAATAATTAATCTGTAGATTATATATACATAAGTCTGCAAAAAATTTAAAGAGAATTGAGAAAAATCAGAAAAACCTTTCGATTACTGAACTGAATAGTCCATTGAAATTTTAAATATATAATTAAGCAGAAGAATGATACAAATAAAATAAATAATATCGAACTAGTAAATAAAAAGATTCCAAATGCAAAATGAATAACATTTATTATTTTTCTCCGGCAGAGTTTACAAACTTGCTTTTAAAAATATTATCTATAGATAAAAAGTGCTACAGTATTCAATAATGGAATCTTAATAAAAAAATATGTAAAATATTTGATAACTCAATTACAATTTTAATAACAAAAGATTTGTAAATATTTGGGAATATGTATCATTCACTTTCAATTCCTTAATCACAAACTATTTTGTTGATTTTTATGTTATCAAATTGAAATATTATCAAATTTATTTTAAAAACAAATTAAAATCTCTTCAGAAGAGTGTACTTTTAAATAATCAACCTACCGTATCTAAAACAATATTTTTTCAGTGCTTGCTCTGAAACGAAGTCCAATCTCTGAATGTGTCATTTCTGACGTATACGTCGAAAGAAAATTATTTCCCCTATCCTAAAAGGTTAATCAGCGTGACGAACTTCAGACGCCCAACCATTATTAGGGACGTTCTAACGATTCCTTGTTGAGAGTAATCTCGATGCGATATATGGAAGGATCAAGTCCACGACTAAGCTTCAAGCTTTCGATCCCAATGAATCAAATTATCCTCGGAATTAATGCGCCAGTATACGTGAAATATTATAGTGGTATCTATCGCTTCGAAAGCTTGAAGGGAGCCGCAAATCAATCTGGACCGAACATGGTCCTTTATCCGATTTTATCTAAGAAACCATGAAGAATTGACCCGTATATAATAAATAAAGATAATGTCAGAAAAAATTATTTCGAAATTACACCGGAAGCAAAGAAGAGAACGCGAAAATCGAAATAAAATAAAATAACGAAATTCAAAATAAAAATCCTATTATTAAAATATTGTGTTATTTGTTATGTATAAACTCAAATAAATTTTAATCTACTTCAATATATTTGTCTGAATTATTTTACAATCAAATTTTTGCGCTTGTTGAAATTATTTTACAATAGAATTTTAATACTGATACTAACGAACTGCTGACGACTCGTTATCATAAGTGACATAAATTAATTCAATGATCTGTCCTTGCTCTCGGTTCTCTCCTCACGGAGAGCCTCCTTGTCGGCACGTGGTCGTCAGCGTTCTCGTGATATTATAATTAGGTTGCTACTCAGTGTCTCCTATTTCTACATTTAGTATTATTGCTACTTCTTAATCTTTATTCTTTTGTTATCTATTCTTATGCTGAATCGCTTGTGCAATTGTACTCGTGACAATATTTCCTTGAACTACTAGGAAATAAAATTATAAAATTCCACAACAAATAGTAAAAAATTTGAATCTAGCCCCTGGGCGAGTGCGCAATGATCAAAAAATTTCAATTTGGATGTCGCCACGTGAAGTAAAAATTTGAAACCGTTTCAGATTATAATAAGACAACAACGCTTATTATTGACACTGTTAAGATAAATACTTTTTAACATCGGAGGAAAATCAGAGGAATTTGCAAAAGAAAGAAGTTCGTTATCGTAGATTTGTGAGAGCACGTTGGAAGAACGTTAATACTTACAAATACATAAACAAACTATTATTGTTGCTATGTGATTCTAAAAAAAGATATCGCAGATAACAATGGAGATGTTGGAAAATAAAAACATGGAATACATGAAGTTCTATTTCAGTGTTGTAAATAACGATAAATATTCTAAATCAGACTCTGATTTATGAATAAATGATATTTAATTTATTTATTAATATATGGCACTTTGAATTTAAGAATATAGCAACTTAATCATTTTTTAAAGAAATAAATATGCAATTAAGCTTAGATTATAATTAATACAACCCATACAGCACGAAACTGCAACAATATTTTAATAATGCGTAATATTACAAGTATTGCAGCAATATTGCTGCAATATAGAAATTTTAATATTTTATTGAAAATATTGCAATGATATAGTGAAATATTGTAGTTTCAATATTTCATATAATTCAATAGGTAAGTATAACGCCATGACAGGAATGCGCTTTTCGTAAGAAGAAAAAATCTAGGAGATCTATAATAAAGCTCTATCAAAGTGACGCATAGATCTTCCATTTTTTACTTTCTAACCAATAATAATAATAATAATAAATACTAAGCGTTTATTGGATTACAGACCTAATACTAAGCATTTATTGGACACCCTGGGTCAGAAATGGCGGTCGAAATAGCCAATAGAAAGTCTGTCGGCATTTCGGCTCAGATCAAAGGAATGCGTTACTTTGATATATAGAGCTTTAATCTATAAAATAGCATATCATATGCCGCATATGCAAAGCCTGTCTCCTGCAGACCAATTTACTCTTAGCACAAATTTCGTTTAATATAATCGTTAATATAAATAACGCTACTGTCTCTGTATTCTATAATTCATTGACAGTAACGATATCGTTATATTGTCGTTGCACAGATTTTACATGGTAAAAAAGATGCGAAACGAAATATAATAACATCATTGCTGTCATTACGAGTTACACTATTAGCGGAAAAAAATGAGCAGAATCAACTCTAACTATTTGTATTTATTGCTCATTTGTTTTTAAAAAGGATTTGTTGCTTTTTAAGTTTTCTTAAAAAGTGATGTTCCGCTAAAGGAAAACTTAAATTTGCGAAACAATACATAACAACGAAATTGTACTTAACAATATCGTAGAAATTTTTTGTTTATTTATTGCAGTCGAAATATCCAAGTTTTAAGCCCGTTATTTGCGAAATAAATATAAATAACGAAAAACCTCTCAGCATGCAGGTGGTACAAGAGTAAAGTAAAACAATTTATTGTCATGCTTAAAATTGGTAGCGAAATATTTTGTGAATTTATTGTTTTCAAAATATGCAAGTTTCTTTTAACCTGCTCTTCCTATAGTAGAACATTATTTTTTTAAGAAAACTTACATAACAAGAAGTTTTTTCTCTGTTTAGCAACAAATAATAAATAATATATCAGAATTAATTCTGCTCACTTTGTTTCGCTAAATTTAAGATGATTTAATATGAAGATTTAACATGAGCTATTATTCATGCGACAAGATTCGAACAAGAAAGTAGTGGTGCAGATCATGTAATGTTATTAATCTTCGAAACAACATTGCGACAAAATATGAGATTTTAAATAAAATAACTCCAAAACATTTAAATCTTGTTTTCTTGTAATATTTAGTATATAGCGTTGTAAAATGATTTATTAAACGAACGCTCTTTAAATTTTTGTGTTTTTAAACTAGTGAATAATGCTTGTAGGCAATCCATATACAGGCAGTAATATTATATGTGCAATGAAATTTTTGCGTAACTTTTTCGATCGGTATGTAATGTCTGAACAATACATTTATTATTTTGCACGATTAAATATGTTCAATTATTGCCCGTTAGTATGTATTTTAT
>Ga0157362_1001322_pt1 | contig 10362 bp, 11 predicted proteins | sample AttlaeALBM3_FD_111480 | JGI IMG/M metagenome (GOLD analysis project Ga0157362, IMG submission 111480) | Fungus gardens microbial communities from leaf cutter ant in Ribeirão Preto, State of São Paulo, Brazil - Atta laevigata ALBM3 | ecosystem: Host-associated > Fungi > Mycelium > Unclassified ... | reverse complement strand
GACGATGCCCTGGAAATCGATATGGTTTTCATCAACCTCGTAATGCTTAGCGAACATATCCGTATCCTGTCGTGGTAAGTGAATAGATTAACAGACTGATTTTGCTAATCTAACCTGAGGAGGTAGTGGATGCATCGCTTTTCTGCCGCGTGGAGAGGTCAGGTTTAGGTCGGCAGACGCGAGGTCGACCATGCGCCAGCATTGATATAGATCATATAAAATCGGGCAATATCAGGTTATTAGTTATTTATATTTTTCCTGTCTTGCACTAAAAGATTTTAAAAGTTAATTAATACCCCTGGATAAAATGGAAACTTATATGAAATTTATAAAATGGAACTTTACCATATTGTTATTAACATTTAGCTGCGCAACCTATGCATCTGCCCCACTATCGCAACAGGACAAAATAGAAAAAATGACATATTTTTCCATCGGAATGAACGGATTTCTTGGAAAAATCAGTGATGGTGAGAAAATATATCGGGAGATAATTAAAGATAGCAATGCAGAAAAGACCTTTATTAATATATTCAAAGGTGAGAATTCCACTAATGAGGCTAAACTTTATGCTGCCTGCGGACTTTATACACTGAATTCAAAAGAACTTGATTCATTGCCTCATGAAAATAACAATGACTACGTCACCTTTCTTCAAGGGGATATCCTCTATAAAAAACGGTTTGATGACGTTATAAAATCAATTAGATCAAACGGATGTAACTAGATAAACGTATATTCTACTCAAGCACGGAGAGTGTAATGAGACCGCTAAATAAAGAAATGATGGAGAATGTTATGGGAGGAGTGAACTGGACGGGCAATCGAGAATCCGCGAACGTAGCTGACCTTAGATTGATGTAACAAACCCCTCTTAAAATAAAGATTTCTCTTTACGCAACTGACAACTGTTAACTTTTAACCGCCAGAGAAGCCTGTCTAACCAAAAGTCGGCTCTATTTCGCACGGTAACCATAGACATCAAAGATGGAGCTGTGTGAATGACCAGAATTTGTCGAGGAATTGCCGGAAACAGGAGTCGAACCTGCGACCTTCGCATTACGAATGCGCTGCTCTACCAACTGAGCTACACCGGCATAGAGGTGGGGACTACGGGGCAATACGTTAGAAAAAAGCGGCACCTCCGTCAAGAGCCGCAGCGCGCGGATGCTGCTTTTCTCGTCATCTGACCATCAAAACCGCCCTGCCGCGTCGCCGCCCTGCGCGTTCAGGCGTCAGAAACAAAAAAAGGCGAGGCCGCAGCCTCGCCAAAACGTGCTTCTCATCAATCGTAATAAGGAACCTTGCGGTCGGTACCATTGATATTGATCAGCACAAAGCCCGAAGGCGTGGTTTTATTTGTCGGCGTACCTGCGGTCGTCGCGAGCGTAAGTACACCTTTCTCGTTGGCGCCGATACCCGCCAGTCCATTATGCAGGCCAAAGCGTGCCGCCGGTTTCAGCGTCCCCATTTTAGTAGTGTCCGTCACCACCGACATGTCGGACTGGAACAGCGAGCAAGAACCGGCATCGAAGCGCGTCGGGCCGGTACATTGCAGGTTGAACATGGTGTCCCCACTGTTCGCGGCTAGCTTTACCCAGACCACCGCGTAGGTGGTGCCGACGCGGCTGTAACGGATATCCTTCACCGCCGGCTGCCCCATATGGCAGGCGTCCGCCCAGACGGTTTCCAGCCGCTGCAGGTTAATCCAGGTTTTACCAGTCCCCACCATATTCACCGGCGTGGTGGCGGTGGCGGATGGTGAGGTGGCGTCGCCCTTGCCGATCATCTCAATCACCCACTGCTGGTTGGCGTTGGGGAAAAAGAACTGGCCCAGGCGATACCAGTTTTCGGTGTCGGTGTTGTTGGTGACCTTATAACCGCTGAAATACCCTACCCGCAGCGAGCCGGTCATAAAGGTGCCGTGGTTTTCATCGCGGCGATAACCGTACTCGAACGTTGAGAGCCAGCGGCCGCTGGCGGCATCCTGCGAAATCCTGGCGCCTGACTGCAGACCGATCTGACGCATCACCACGCGCGCATTGTTGAGGTTGAACGGGTTGCCGCAATCCTCAATGTTCAGCGTGTCGATGGTCCAGCCGCCGTCGGAGAGATCGCCGGGGTTACGCGTGTGCTCGATCCAGACGTTACGCAGGATCCCCTGGGTCACGCGCGGCATATAGAGCGTGGCGTCGCCGTAGCCGGTCTGGAAGTTGGCATTGGACAGCTCGATAGCCGTTGAGTGGTCCCAGACGCCTTTCGGTGAGTTTGACCAGCCCACATCAAACACGCGCGAATAGGTGTAGAGGGTATAGATCTGGTCAAACTTACTGTCGAGCGTATCCAGCAGCTTGAACACCGTGCCGCCGGTGTTCTGCGCGCGGAAGCAGTGAATATTCACCGTTTCCCCTTCGATACAGGTGTTCTCAAAGAACGGCTGGTTATTGCTCACCAGATCGGCGGTGATGGTGCCGGTATTTTTCACGGTATCGGCGCTGGCCTGGCCGTTCCACGCCATCCCGCTGATCACCGTGCGGCGCGCTTTCACCTTGAACACCGGCGTGGCGGTTTTATCGGAGATAATGGTGGTGCGCGGCAGCGAGCCGAGCGGCGAGTCGTCGCCGAGCAGGCCAAAGAAGGTCGCTTCCGTGGCGCTCAGATCGATAGGCTTGATCAGGAACTTACCGCCGGGGAAACGCACCGGCAGCGCGACGCAGTTGGCGTTCCAGGTTTTGGTCCAGTTGTACATGCGCATAAAGGCCGCGGTGTCGTCGGTGTAGCCATCCCCTTTCGCGCCGAAGTGCAGCACGTTCAGCTCGGCGGGATCGTTGATGGTGCGCTTCCAGTAGAAGCCGTCGCCCACCGCGATGGTGCCGCCGTCATCTGCCAGCGTGGTGGTGCCGAGATAGCCGATAAAGTCGCCGCCGCCACGGAAGGTAGAGTCCTTGTCGTAGTAGCGGTTCAGGCTGGCGACCTGGCCTGCAGCTGCGGGTTTGGTGGTACGCAGTTCGGCAAAAGAGTTCACTTCAATCATGGTATCCTCCTCAGGATATTAACGGTTTGATGCATCAATGTTTTTCAGGTTTGGCCGGCTGGCCGCAGAGCTGGTCCCACATGTCGTTGTGGGTATTGATGGCGCGAACGGTGCGCACGTCTATGCGCTGCGCGTCGTCGCCGTGGGTGTAAATCGGGGAAAAAAGCACGCAGGCCGAATCGGTGACGGCCACGGGCTCAGGGCTGGTTGTATTTCGACTGCTGCAGCTTGTCGCGAGCAGCAGCGTCATCAAGATTGCTGTTTTCGGTTGCAACACGGCTTGCCTCCTCACGATGCTGTTGTTGCTGCTGCGCGACGGCGGCGGTTTGCGCCGCCTCTTTCTGCGCGCTCTCCGTATCGGCTTTGGCCTGCTGCTGCACCTTGCCGATCTTTTTGCCGCCGAAGTAGCTGGCGCCGAGCGCGGCAATCAGCGCGCCGATAACGGCGAGCCAGTGCCAGCCGCCGCTTAGCAATGCGGTGAATAGACTCATGGTTTTTTCGCCTCTAACTGTTGCTTCTGCTGCACCAGATTCTTCTGCCGCACAAACTGCGCGATCACGCCCATCGCCACCATAAAGGCGCCGATCATGCCGAGGTAGTTGTGGGGAAGAATGGACTTCACGTCTTCCGGCAGCGTGTTCCACGCGTCCAGCGACGCCGAGGGAAAGGATTGCACCCAGGCGCTGAGCATCGAACCGAGCGACGCCAGCCAGACCGACCAGGTTTTAAACAGCAGGCGCGCGTGCGCCACAAACTCGAGCGTGGTGAAGCGCTGCATGATCAGCAGCACGACGATGACCGACAGCACGGCGATAATAAAAATCATCCATTTCATAGCAGCCCCCGATAGACGTCGTAGGTGCCGCTGCGCATCACTTCGGCGTGACGACGGGCGCGACCCGGCGTCTGACGCGCCCACAGGCTGTTCAGCATGGCATTGGCCGCGCTGTCGTAATCTTCCGCCGCCACCGCGCTCAGCATGCTTTTAAACAGGGTCAGGCCGTCGACGCCCAGCTGATACGCCATGCTGTAGAGCACGTCACTGCGCGCGTCGTTGCACTTCGCCAGCGCCTGCTGCAGCAGCGGACGACTCTGCATCTGCTGCGCTTTGCCCTCGATGATGCACTTCTTCCAGACGTCCCCTACCTGACGCGGCACGCGGAACACGTAGTTGCTGAGCGCTGCGCCTTTCGGCCCGATGCGAATGCCGCCCGCCACGGTAGGAAACCCCTGCGTGTCGAGATAGGGCGCTTCGACATATCCCTCTTCAAAATTAAGAATTTCAATAATCTGGCTCATAAGCATTCCTCTTTTCCGGGCATGGGAAAGATTTCCCGATGCGACAGCGACAGTTAAATCGCACTGATCAGTGCCAGGAATTACCCCAGCGTCACCCCATGCGAAACCTGCAGCGGGACTAAACAGTGCGTTGAGAATTCCCGTCCAGACGAAACGGGAGAAAAAGGTGAAGTAAAGCGGGTCAGGCAAGAAAAGGAGCAGGTTCAGCGCACGGCGTAGATATGCACGTGCGGCAGGCAGCAGTTGTCAAAACTTGCTGGTTCTGAACGGTTTACATGTGTCGGCGTTATCGCCCGATCGACGCGTGAGGTCACCGGGCGCTGAACAATGCGTTCAGCGCGACGTAAGGGGGGGGTTTCGGGTTCGCAGCCCAGCGCCTGGTCGATGCTGAGCTTCAGTCTGCTAAGCGGCTGGCGCCGCCGATGCCTGCGGGTGCGGGCGTTACCAACAAATACGCTTTTGCCATAGTGTATTATCGCCATAACTCCTCCTGTGAATGAGTCTTTGGCGATGGGGTGGCAGGCGCGGGTTTTCGGCAAGCCGAACCGTCCCGGATACCGCGTTTTACGCTCACAGCGCAGTGCCCCGGCTGTAATAACAGCCAGGCTAAGCGCGAGTAGGGAGAAAAAGGCGGCATCTGACGACGCTGCATGTGCGCATCCACCCCATCCCAAAGTTCACTGACTTTGGATGGTTTGATTCGCGCTTGTGCAGCGCCTCGATTGTTTAAGAGCGGCTCAGTCCATGAGTAAGGTGCTTCGTTGGTCCACGCTCAAATTATTAACCTGTTCTTATGCTTTATCAAACACTGACAGTTAATTTTTTATTTACTATTGGTTAAATTTTTGAATTTTGCTGAGTTATTTTTTTCTACAGGCTGGCGCGGACCGGTTTTTAGCCGGTCTTCAGCCCAAAATCTGGTAGTGACGCGCCTGACTCAGGATCACTTTGGCCACCACCTGCATGCTGTCGACATCCTCCCGATTGAGATACCAGGTTTCATAGCGCTTATTGTCTGAAATAACAGCAATTTTTTTATGCTGCAGCTGCAGACGCTTGAGGTAGACCTGATTATCCAGCGTAAAAATGTAAATGCCGTCGCCGTCGAAAATTTTCACGCTGATATCCACAAACAGCTGATCGCGCGGCGCGAAGGTCTCGACCATCGAATCGCTGTTGATGGCGATCAGGCGAATGTTTTCTGCCGGACGGCCGTTGAACAGCACGCGCGCCTCATCGACGCCATACTCGATGGCGTGGATGGTTTCGACAAACTCGTCGCGCGTATGCAGCCCGGACGCCGACTTTTGCCCAATATCGAGGCTTTCAATACGAAAGACATTGCGCTGCGCGTTGAGGCTGTCGAGCGACAGTGACGCAGCAGGCTTCTCCATTCCATATTGCAGCCACTCCACGCGTACGCCCAGCAGACGGCTTAGCGCCAGCAAATTATTGTCATCGGGAATGGACTGGGCGTTAAACCACTTCCAGACTCCCGGCGTCGATATTTTGCACCCCAACTGCTGTAACGCTCTGGCAACCTGTTTGTTTCGTCCATGTCCGACAATTCCCGCGCTTTCGCACGCGGCAATCAGCCTGGCAGTAAAAGCTTGTCTCGTACTCTCTTTTTTAACCATTAGTTAATAATCTGCCATAGAGGAGATACTGAATGTTATTTTCATTATTGCTACCAGTTCATTTTATATTACCGTCCGTTTGCTACCCAATTGCTTTTGTAAAGCAGCGCTAATTATCATTATCTTCTTCGCAGGGCACGCAGCCAGTCTCAAACCCTTTACAGCCTGACGCAGCGCGGCTTTCAGGAATGTTCTGTAGAAAAATGCGCAAAAAACATGCGGCCGCCCTACAGAAAAAATAGTTGCCTCCAGGCGCGCCGTGCGGGGTGCCTGAAAACTCCAAAATTAGCTGGATCGAAAAAACGGCGTCAAAAAAAAGGGCGCCCGTCGCGGACACCCTTTTTGTTAAATAAAAACGCGATCAGGGGCGCAGCGTATCGTTGCCCCACGCCACCCATTTGTAGGTGGTCAGCGCCTCCAGCCCCATCGGGCCGCGCGCGTGCAGCTTTTGCGTACTGACCGCCACCTCCGCGCCGAGGCCAAACTGGCCGCCGTCGGTAAAGCGCGTGCTGGCGTTAACATAGACCGCCGAGGAGTCGACCTGCTTCACAAAGCGGCTGGCGTTTTGCGTGCTGCGCGTCAGGATGGCGTCGGAGTGCTGGGTGCCGTGCGCGCGGATATGCTCGATCGCCGCATCCATGTCATCCACCAGCTTGACGTTAAGATCCAGCGACAGCCACTCGTCGTCGTAGTCGCCCTCTTCTACCGGCGTGACGTGGGCAGGGCCGTCCTGGAGGCGCGCCAGCAGGTTGTCGTCGGCGTGCAGCGGGATCCCCTCCTGCGCCATGCGCGCCGTGAACGCCGGTAAAAAGCGGTCGGCGATGGCGCGATGGATCAGCAGGGTTTCCAGCGAGTTGCAGGCGCTCGGGCGCTGTTTCTTGGCGTTGACGATCACCTCCAGCGCCGGCGCAATCTCCATGGTTTCGTCGAGATAGATATGGCAGACGCCGATGCCGCCGGTGATCACCGGAATGGTCGAATTTTCGCGGCACAGCTTGTGCAGGCCCGCCCCACCGCGCGGGATGAGCATATCGACATAGCGATCCAGCTTCAGCAGCTGGTTCACCAGCTCGCGGTCTGGGTTTTCAATCGCCTGAACCGCCGCCGCCGGCAGCCCATATGCCTGAAGCGCATTCTGGATAACGCGCACCGTCGCCGCGTTAGTGCGCCACGTCTCTTTGCCGCCGCGCAGGATCGACGCGTTGCCGGTTTTCAGGCAGAGGCTGGCGACATCGACCGTGACGTTGGGGCGCGCCTCGTAAATGACGCCGACCACGCCGAGCGGAACGCGGCGCCGTTCGATGCGCAGGCCGCTGTCGAGCTGGCCGCCGTCAATCAGCTGGCCGACCGGATCGGCGAGCTGGCACACCTTGCGCACGTCATCGGCGATGGCGCTCAGCCGCTGCGGGTTGAGCGTCAGACGGTCGAGCAGCGCGGCGCTCATGCCGTTGGCGCGCGCATCGGCGAGATCCTGCTCGTTAGCCGCCAGAATCGCCTCGCGCTCGGCGTCAAGGCGATCGGCGATGGCGAGCAGCACCTTGTTTTTTTCAGCGGTCGACAGGTCGGCCAGTTTATATGCGGCGGCGCGCGCCGCTTTTCCCATTTCTTCAAGCACTGGAACGCTCCTTAACTGACGATCATATCGTCGCGATGCACGGCCACCGGACCGTATTCATAGCCGAGGATCTCCCCGATCTGCTGGCTGTGATGGCCGGCGATGATACGCAGCGCGTCGCTGTTGTAGCGCGAGACGCCGTGGGCGATATCGCGGCCCAGCAGGCTGCGAATGCGGATCACCTCGCCGCGTGAAAAGTTGCCGCTTACCTCGCGAATGCCTTTCGGCAGCAGCGAGCTGCCGCGCTCCAGCATCGCCGCCAGCGCGCCGTCGTCTACCGTGATTTCTCCCGCCGGCGGCGCGCCGAAGATCCAGCGCTTGCGGTTCTCCAGCGGCGTCTGCATGGCGTGGAAACGGGTGCCGACCGGCTTACCGGCGATCACGTCGGCGATCACGTCTGGGCGGCTGCCCGCGGCGATAATGGTGTCGATGCCGGCGCGACAGGCGACGTCGGCCGCCTGCAGCTTGGTGGACATGCCGCCGGTGCCGAGGCCGGAGACGCTGTCGCCCGCCAGCGCGCGCAGCGCGTCGTTGATCTCATGCACGTCGCCAATCAGCTCCGCCTGCGGATTGCTGCGCGGATCGGCGGTGAACAGCCCCTGCTGGTCGGTCAGCAGCAGCAGCTTGTCGGCGCCGCCCAGCATCGCCGCCAGCGCCGACAGGTTATCGTTGTCGCCGACTTTGATCTCCGCCGTGGCCACCGCGTCGTTTTCGTTGATCACCGGCACGATATGGTTATCCAGCAGCGCGCGCAGGGTGTCGCGGGCGTTGAGAAAACGCTCGCGATCTTCCATGTCCGCGCGGGTCAGCAGCATCTGGCCGATATGAATGCCGTAGATGGAAAAGAGCTGTTCCCACAGCTGAATTAAACGGCTCTGCCCCACCGCAGCCAGCAGCTGCTTTGAGGCGATGGTAGGCGGCAGGTCGGGGTAGCCCAGGTGTTCGCGTCCGGCCGCCATGGCGCCGGAGGTGACGATCACGATGCGATGGCCCGCCGCGTGCTGCTGCGCGCACTGACGAACCAGCTCCACCATATGCGCCCGATTTAACCGACGTGACCCGCCGGTAAGGACGCTGGTACCCAATTTGACCACCAGGGTCTGACTGCCGCTCATATTTCCTGCCGTTTCAGTAAAAAAGAAAAAATTTCTGCGAAGGGACGTTTTATCAGGAGTCGCAAGCGAAGCCAACTCTCCGCCGGGGAAAAGCACGAAATTCCCCGGACAATTCGCTAGACCAAAAGTTCGCACATCACAAGAAACCCGAAAAAATGTCATAAAACCTTCATCAACTCCCGGTAAAACGTCCCCTGTCTTATAAGCCCTTCTCAGGGGCATAACACATTTTACTCATTGGGATTGATAGCAAATGAAGAAAAGTACACTGGCATTGGTGGTATCTGCTCTGGCGCTGACTTCTACTGCTCACGCGGCGGAAGTGTATAACAAAGACGGCAACAAGCTGGACTTCTACGGCAAAGTAAAAGCGATGCACTACCTGAGCGACGCGGACAGCCAGGATGGAGACAAATCCTATGTGCGTATCGGCTTCAAGGGCCAGACCCAGATCAACGACCTGATGACCGGTTACGGCCAGTGGGAATACCAGTATAACGTCAACAATTCTGAAGGCTCCGACGCCAACAGCGGCAACAAAACCCGTCTGGGCTTTGCCGGTCTGAAATTTGGTCCGTATGGCTCTATCGACTACGGCCGCAACTACGGCGTGCTCTATGACGTCGAAGCCTGGACCGACGTGTTCCCGGAATTTGGCGGCGACGGCACGGCGCGTTCCGACAACTTTATGACGCAGCGCACCACCGGCGTCGCGACTTACCGCAACAACAACTTCTTCGGTCTGGTTGACGGCCTGCGCTTTGCGCTGCAGTACCAGGGCCGCAACGACGCTAACGGCGGCAACTCACGCACCGACATCAACCGCCAGAACGGCGACGGCTACGGCGCGTCGCTGGGCTACACGATCGGCGACACCGGCATCAGCGTGATGTCGGCGATCACCTCATCCGACCGCACCAACCAGCAGCAGGCGCGCGTTTACGGTCAGGGCGACCGCGCGGACTCCTGGGGCGCGGGCGTCAAGTATGACGCCAACAGCGTTTACCTGGCGGCAATCTACACCGAAACGCGCAACATGACGCCGTTCAGCGGCACCGACCGCGCCACGGGTCTGGCGGCCGCGGGCGCGGCGAATAAAGCGCAGAACATCGAGCTGGTGGCGCAGTATCAGTTTGATTTCGGCCTGCGTCCGTCGCTCGGCTACGTGCAGACCAAAGGCAAAGATATCGAAAACGGCATCGGCGACGCGGATCTGGTGAAATACATTGACGTGGGCGCCACCTACTACTTCAACAAAAACATGTCGGCGTTCGTGGACTACAAAATCAACCAGCTGGACGACGATAACCGTCTGAGCCTGAACAACGACGACGTGGTTGCCGTGGGTATGACCTACCAGTTCTAAAAATCTGACGCCGCCGCGACGCGATGCGCGACGGCGACAGTGCTTTCCCCTCAATGTGTCTGATAAACAAGGGCCGCCTCATCAGCGGCCCTTTCTTTATACAGCTCCGCTTTTGCCCCCTCACAAAAGGGAGCAGCAGTAAAAGCGCTGCTGTCTGCTCCATCAGGCCCTTTCCAGCAGCGCACACGGAAGCTGGCCAGCAGGCTGGGGCCGCTCAGGGGCGGGCATTTCGCAGCGCTGAACAGAGTGAGTCTGCCAGGAGAGCCCGCAGGGATGCGGGCGAAAGGTGGGGCTGG
>Ga0157362_1001321_pt1 | contig 10364 bp, 16 predicted proteins | sample AttlaeALBM3_FD_111480 | JGI IMG/M metagenome (GOLD analysis project Ga0157362, IMG submission 111480) | Fungus gardens microbial communities from leaf cutter ant in Ribeirão Preto, State of São Paulo, Brazil - Atta laevigata ALBM3 | ecosystem: Host-associated > Fungi > Mycelium > Unclassified ... | reverse complement strand
TGTTTTTTCATTTATTATTATTTATTCTTTTTTTTATATGAAATTTACAATTCGAGATAAATGGAAGGAAGATAACCAGAAAAAACGTCGATTAGCTTATACAAAATATCTTTATTCAATGCGAAATACATAGATAAAGTTACGATAGCAATATACATAACGTTAATTTAATTATCGTAGTGTGATATCTCCTGTAAATCGCATCGCGACGTTATTGGCAGTTTCACGATGCCGGATGCGATAGATTCTTTTTCTATTTGGCATAAGGCAGTTATATGGCAGCCGGCGGCGCTTTTTATCGTGCGCGCAGGAAGAGACGAGATGGCCGGGAGAATGGATCGTAGACCTGCACAGGGTGGGAACGAATATAGCGATGAGTTTCCAAGAGCGATAGAAGGGTCTTGGATGAGGATTTTCAGATAAGCAGCAATCCAGGTCTTGATTCAACAGCAGCCACTTTGACAAGCAACTCTTCTTTCATGTTGAGACTTCCGGGGGGAGAAATATATTGATAAATCGAGAAATTTATCAAAGTTGCGTTTCATATCCAATACTTCAATTTCAATGGTCTGTGACTTAAAAAAGAATTTATTCATACAATTTCTTTTCCAAACAGCTTAAATAGATCTGAATCTGCATGTTGTTTACATAATCTCGAGTCTTTATTCTTGAACGTTCGTCCGCGTTTTCTACTCGATGCAAGGTCTATGAACGAAGGCACTCAGCCGATATAACTTAACTAATAGAATAAAATAGTTTTTCTTTCTTCTTTATATACATAGGCTTGCTACACTCTTTGCACGTCATTGATGCCGCTGAATATATACGCGATTTATGCTGCGCCTACACGTTGTTTAAAGACTCTGCCGATTCCCAGTGCCTGCCGCGTACGCGACCTCTCCTGCGTTGGTGATAGGGTACACGTCTATTCGAATATCTTCCTCGAGGATGGGTAGCCCACGGATTAGACGGTATCCTGGAAGACTCGTAGTCAGGCGGTAGATTGCGAGGTGGTGGTGCTGGTGGAGCAACGCCCCAATTATTGGGGGCTCGCTCGTTGTTGGACGTGAAAGGTTTTAAAACTTCGGTGACTCTTCGGCGGAGGCACACGGCGCAGCGACTTACTCGGGACGTATGATCGGCTTTGAGCGTCTGTTGCAACGGTTTACGGAACATTTCGTCGTCATGAATGGTCGCTAGCCAGTACGATGTCGCCGTAGCGAAATAATTACAACTACCAAGGCCACGACATTCAATAAATGGTCTGACACGGAATTCCTCTAAGCAGGATCCGGGCGAGACTAGAGACTGACCACCACCATCCGCACCTGCATCTCTGTGCTGTAATTTTATAATTATATAAAATTATTATATCAAACTAATTGATTGACAATACCTTCAATATTCATTTAACTATTATACATTTTTTATTGAATTCTTATCTATATTGAAATTAATATAATACAATCGATCTTACCATGAGGAAACTATATCCAACCCAGATTTCTTCCCAGCCACCCGGACACTCGGGTATTGCCATAGATTGACTATGAACGGCTATTACCCTAGTCGGTGCTTCGCACACTGAACATCTCGATATGTATCTACCAATTTCTGGAGCTGGTATTGGTGTCATCATCATCGGCATAGGTTCGGTTGTACTGAGCCAATAGCTGTAGTCATTGCGATTGGCATAATCACACACGTTGTTTAGATTGCAGAACAGGAAAGGCATAGTGGAAAACTTCCTGACGCAACTACCAGCAGCCCCTGAATTGTATTATACTTTATGTGTGTGTGATTTATCAATTGCATTATACTCTTATTAAAGATTCTTTTTAAATCATATATTCTTGTAATGTCAAAAGTTTTAATAATTGTTTAAAAATTTTTCTTCTTGCATTAAATTTCTTTCTAATACTAAATTGTCAAGAAAGTACTAAATCACCTTTTTATATACAAATTTATTCAAAAACAACAATTATTCCTCAAGATAAATTATGTTAAAAAATTATTCGCCATCAATTTGCTAGCTGTCGGATCATTAATTTAAATGAAACTAAAATTTTACTGCGGTTATATCTGTATACGATTTTGATCTTGCATCATTTGATTATGATTATATTTGTTGCTCTCAATGAAATATTTCTTGCGAGGATTCGAAACTATTGAGTTGAAGTAGCTTGTCATGAGTTCTTCGTATCTCGAATAATACTGGGAGCAAATTCAACAGTTAGTAGGATGATGATTATTGAACGTGATGGTCTTTATTATGAGGAAAAGATGTTTTTGAATAAATTTGTATATAAAAATCAAAGGTTGATTCAGAATTTTTTTGACAACTTAATTAGTTAAATTAACATTTTATTATATTCTATAAAAATAATTATATTAAAAATATATTGTTTACCAAGATCTTGCGCGTAAGCTCGTCCATTACCCATGATGTGCAATAACGAAAATCCTTCCCAGATCTTTACGGTATTTCTTGGACAGATCGGTATCATTTCGGATTGTGAGTGACGAGCAAAATAGAATCCTCTATCTCTTGGACCAATTCCATTTGGCGCAGGTAATCCAGGTGCACCGGGGAAACCTGCGAAAAAGTAATTGTTCCCTTATTTAATCTACACAGTTAAAACAATGCAAATTGTTACATCAACATATTGCTTCAATTTGAAAATTAAATTATGTTAATATTTAATACGAAATATATAATATATTATCATACCTTGTTTTCCTTGTCGTCCTGTAGATCCGGGAGATCCTTGATATCCAGGAGGTCCATCTTTACCATCTGGTCCTTGCAGCCCAGGAATTCCAATCATTCCTGTCTCACCCTGTCGACCTGGCAGACCGTCCTTGCCAGGTTCACCTATCATTCCCTGTAGTCCAGGGAAACCTGTATATTTACCACATGCAATATTATACTTCCATTCAATAAAAATGTGCATATACTACTAATTTTTCTATAAAATGAAATATATAACACCTGGTAATCCGGGTACTCCTATATCACCGGGCAATCCTCGTCTCGGGAACGGCGGGAAAGGATTTATGCCAGATTCTCCTTTTGATCCCTTTTATAAGCATATATTTAAAATAACTTATACGTTTTATTTTTGTTCTTCGATTTTATTCAATTATTTAAAATATTGTTATATTTGACAAATAAAAAAAATAATTAAATTTAAAAGAAATCTGTATAAGAATATTTTTATTATTAAAAATAAAAGCGGAAAAAACTAACAAGTAAATCGATGGCTGTAATATCTAAATTGTGAAAAATATGAAAATATTCAAGACTCACCTTTGGTCCTTCAGGACCAAGTAGCCCAGGAAGACCAGTTTCACCGGTTTCTCCTCTTTCTCCTTTCTGTCCTGGCAAACCATCAATACCAGGTAAACCAGAATCACCTCTCATTCCTTTTGGTCCAGTTCGACCATCTAATCCTCGCCATCCAGGTTCTCCAGGTTGTCCTTTAGCGCTGTCTGCAGATATTCCCGGTTCTCCACGGAAACCTTTCGGTCCTGGTACTCCAGGGAAGCCTTGAAATCCTTCTAAACCTGGTGCACCCGGGAAACCGACGAAACCTTGCAGACCTGATCGAAACGTAAAATAATAAATATTAATTAATGTTAATATTTTTTAATTTTGTCCTGTTATTACTTAATTAACTTTGAAAAGAAGTCGAAAATGCGATAATGATTGTTACCTGGCTCTCCGACCATTCCTTTAGGACCATGAAAGCTGTGACCTATGTCACCAGAGATTCCCTTAGGTCCGTTCGGACCATATTCACCAGGAGCTCCTTTTTGTCCTGCACGTCCTGGAATACCAGGCATACCATCAAGACCAGTGCGGCCAGGTTCACCTGGTTCAGCGAATTCACCGGGCAATCCTATGGTAAAACAAATAAGAAAATAATATTAAATGAGATGAAATATCAAGTTTGAAATATCTAGATTAAAATAAGAAAAATGTTTGTAGATTTTTATTAGCAAAATTATATTAGAATGTGAAGCATATGGCATTAATTTTCTTAACTTATGAACTTAAAAAGATTCATTATATATTCTAACTATTAATTTTGACAAAATTTTGAAACAAAGTAGCGTAATTATTTTTAACATATCAAATAGAGAGAAACTGAAAACTTTAAGTATTAAAAATAATTAAGTAAAAAAAATTAAAAAATTATATTGTATACAATACAATTTCAATAAATTTATACAAGAGTAAAAGAATAGGTTAGAATTAAACATTACTCATATTGATTGTTATATATTGTTATATATACCTGGAGCTCCGCGAAGTCCTTGATTACCCGGCAGACCAGGGAAACCAGGTAATCCTGGCAAACCGTCAGGACCTGGATATCCTCTGTCTCCAATTTGACCCTATAATGGAACATACAAATAAATAATTTCTCTCGAAGTTGAAAAATTGAAATGTCCGACTAGATTGTTCATTTACCTTACGACCAGGTACGCCAATATATCCTGGTTCGCCTGGTTGTCCTTTCACACCAGAGAAACCATCGTGACCGCGATTACCAAAATCACCTTTCTCTGCGAACGCGTAAGATGGTAAACCAGGTTCACCTACATGACCTTTCGATCCAGGAGCACCCATAAGACCTGGGAATCCTCTCACACCTGGTTCACCCGGCATTCCTAACATAAAATGTATTGTAATTTATTAATAAAATACTGATACAACATTTTATTCTTTTCGATTATAAATATTAAATATAAACTAAAAATAAGCGTCGATTATAAAATACAAAATTAAAATATATAATTAAATTAATAAAGATAAATGAATGCTGCGATTATCATATTTACCTGGTCTACCCATTATACCTGGATCACCATCGAGGCCTGATTTTCCTTTTAAACCATCGAATCCAGGTGGTCCAATCGGGCCTCTTTCACCTTTCGCACCATATCTTCCAGGTATTCCGTGTGCACCTGATCTTCCTGGGAAGCCTTGCTCACCTTGTTCGCCTTTTAATCCATCAGGACCCATATCACCAATTTCTCCCTATAAAGATAACTATATTATATTAATATATTATATTAATTTGAATATAATATTTTGCAAACTTTTTTACTATATATATGGCAGAGTAAAAATAATATCTTGCCTTTTATATCTTAAAAGTGTTTTGTTTTAAAAAAACAGCTTTTTGATAAAAAGAAGATGGATTTACCTTTGGTCCTTCCCTACCATTGTATCCGTCGAATCCAGGTTCACCTTTCTGTCCTTGTAGACCATTGAAACCGTCAGTGGCTAATCCCGGTTCTCCCGGTAAACCCGGTCGTCCGTCGAACCCAGCCAGACCGGGCGGTCCAAGTTCCCCCATAAAACCATGTTCACCCGCGTCACCTTGAGGACCGCTGAAGGAGTTTTCGCCAGGGATTCCCGATAATCCTTCGAGACCAGCATCACCAGTGATACCTTTGAATCCAAGCGAACCTGGCACTCCTGGGAAACCAAGAACTCCGGCGTCTCCCACCTCTCCTTTATAACCGGGTGCTCCGTCTATACCCTCGAAACCAGGCCAACCGCGAGGTCCTGGATCGCCGCTCTCACCAACATCACCCTTTTCTCCTGGAGCACCTGGTAGACCTTGTGCACCATGCATTCCTTGATATCCTTGAGGTCCCATATCGCCATCGTCACCACGTCGTCCGATAAAACCAATTTCTCCTTTCAGACCTTTCATTCCATCAAAACCAGAAAGACCATCGGGGCCTGAAAATAAATATATTTTTTATTTTCAAGATTAAAGTGTAAACCAATACTATGACGCGAAGTTAGTTTATCCAAATCGATTCACTTTGCTACTAGAAATTTATCATTCTAATAGACATAGAATGATAAATTTCTATAGCAAAGTGAATCGAATTAAGAGATGAAATTCGATTTATCATTAATTTAATTTTATTTGATAATTCATTTTATAGAATGGTTTAGTTTAGATTTTAAGTTTTTGATATAATACTTACCACGGATACCGACATCTCCGATTCTTCCGGACATTCCAGGCATTCCAGGTTGACCCGGGAATCCACGGTCGCCTTGTATACTATCTCCACGTTGACCTTTGGCTCCCTAAATCCATCAAATTGATTGCTTTAATGTAAATATATCATTCAAGAAATATTTTATAAAAAAATAATCAATTTCATAGAGTTAATCTTTGAAACAATTTTCATAAAAATGAATAAGCATGTACTCACTTCAAGTCCAGACAATCCTTCGTAACCAGGTGCTCCCTTAGCACCCTTGATACCTTTCACACCATCTTCTCCCGTTCGGCCACGTAATCCTTGTGGACCAGCATCACCAAAATCACCTTTTGGACCGTACCATCCGCGTTCTCCAATTTCGCCATATGTTAAATTTGATCCTGGTTCTCCTCGTTCACCTTTATTGCCGATGCGACCCTATAATAAGCAATCGCATTCATTATTTCTCTTAAATGTATAAGAATTTAATAACTGACAATGAATAAAATTATATTTTATAGACATATGTATATTTATTTTTTTATTGACGTATGTATATTTATATTTAAAAATGAAAATTATTCAGTTCAATTTACTTACCGGAAAACCTACTGGTCCCTGTAATCCAGGTGAACCTGATGTGCCTCGAAGCCCCTGATCTCCTGGCATTCCGGGATATCCTTTTAAACCTACAGGACCTTGAAGCGAAATTCCTGGAGAACCAGGCTCACCAGGCAATCCTAGTAGACCTTCATCGCCAGGACGTCCTTCGAAACCTTTGAAACCATTCTCGCCTACAAGAATACAGAAAATTCGTCTCATTTTTAAATATTCAATTCCTTTGTAATTAAAATGACAAATTGTATATAAATTATAAATTATAATATACCTATATATTATAATTTATGTATATATTATATAAATATAATTATATAATTGTATAAATAAAAATAAATATAAATTAGTCTGTATAATTATATAATTTATGTTTAGAAAACAATTTTTTAAACGAATCAGTGACCAATTATAAATAATTTAAATAATATTATTTTATATTTAGTTTAACTTTTTATTAGAAAGTTTATTAATATTTATATTTCAAAGAAATATAATTTTCAAAGATTTTTCTTTAATATTATATCTTAAGAAATCTTTAAATTTTACATACCAGGAGCTCCTCTATCACCTTTGTAGCCCTTGTCACCTTGACTATCTGCGATATATTCTGCAGACACACCAGGTTCTCCTTTATTACCCTTATCTCCTTGTATTCCTTTGATTCCTTCCTCTCCTGGATATCCCGGATCTCCGCGTAAGAATTCGATTGGTATCGAAGCATCTTCACCTTTTTCGCCAGGAATACCATCCCATCCTGGCAAACCATCTTTTCCCGGTAATCCAGGAGAACCATGTTCACCCTATAAAATATTGTCAAATTAGAATAAAAGAGAAAATAATAATTAATCAGCTGTGCGATTCAAAAATTTGATAATAAACTGAATAACTGAATTTTATAATATTAAAAATTAAATTATTAACCCTTATCCTATTAAAGTGAGGCGATTCCTGTTCATGCAAATTTTTTTTAGTCTTTCGGTAATTATAAATTATACTACATTTTATTAAAATTTTTTCCTAAATGAAGTGCCAATATTTATTTTAGAAAGTATGTTGGTGAATTTTTAGAGATTTTTTGAATCATTCTGAATAGGTGAAAAAAATGGACAGAGTCTAATGTTCCCGTTAGTATGGATGAGGCACCAAATTGTATTTAGTAGGGTAAAGGTTAATTAAATCATATTTTACAAAATATTTGACATAGCTTTTTTTTCGCGGAGAAATAATTATGTTCATAAAAATAAAAGAAAAAATATACCTTATCTCCTTTAGGTCCCGGTACACCGGTGTCGCCAATAGGTCCTGGTTGTCCTCGTTGACCTCTGATTCCTTCGGGACCAGGTAAGCCTTTCTCACCGAAGTCACCCGGTGGACTTACAATAATCTCACCTGGTGGGAAGAATATCTTTCCTTGTTCTCCTTTGGGTCCTTGAACTCCCGCAATACCAGATCTTCCACTATCACCCTCAAGCCCCGCTGGTCCTGGCAGACCTCGCTTTCCTGGTACTCCCTTCAATCCTCGAGGACCAGGTAGTCCAGAGAATCCCGTAGTTCCAGGATATCCATCCAAACCAGATTCACCACGTTGTCCTTTCTCACCAGGTAAACCTTTACAATAATTAAAATAAAATAAATAATGATCTTAGTAATAAGTAATTATTATCTTAATTTTTTTTTCAAATATCTTTTTATATAAGTATTCTTTATAAGTTATAGTTAATTTTTACCTGGAGCACATATGCCACAGTCATCTCCTCGAATACCTTTGATACCCTTAGGGCCGGTAAAGCCAGGCCAGCCATCAGGACCAGAAATACCAGGTGTTCCAGGTAGACCACGTTCTCCAGGTGGGCCACGAATTCTTATTCCTTTTCCAGGAAAACCTTTTTCTCCTGTTTAATAATTGTAATTATTTATGATTAAAAACTATTTACGAGTAAAATTATTAAATTGATACTAAGAGAATTAATAATAAAAAATATATAAAATACATTTTGATCTTACAATTTTATTCAGTCTTTTAAATTTTAAATAATATTCTTTATATATAATATATAAAAATTATATATATAACTTTATATATTATATATATTATATATTTGTTTATAAAGATTTCTAGTATTTTTTTGACTAATATAAATTTTAAATTTACCTGGAGGACCAGGATCACCGCGATCGCCAGGCGGACCTGATAATCCTGGAAGACCTGGATTGCCATTCGATCCCGGCGGTCCAGTTATCGTTACTCCCGGAAATCCTTTGGCACCCATAATTCCGGGTAAGCCGGATAATCCGGAAGATCCTTGAGGTCCCACAGGTCCTGATAAGCCTGGAATAATAATTTATATTAAATAGCCAATTATTATTCATGATATAGGCTATAAAATTATTGATTATTGATATAAAACAATAAATATAGAAAACAAATTACCGTCATCTCCTTGTTCTCCTTTTATAGACGAGCCTTTCGCTCCTACAAAACCAGGATTACCTGGAAGTCCTGGTGGTCCTGGCGGTCCTATGAAGCCGACCTTTCCTGGCAAACCCGGTGTTCCTGTTTCACCTGGTTCGCCTGGGGGACCTGAAAGAAACAAAAACTTTGGGTTACAAAATTGATTTGCAAAAAATTTTTTCTAGATGAAAATGAGTATTAATCTTCAGTAATTTGTTGAAAGCATTATATGTAATATCATTTTTCATTTAAGAAAAAGATATAAAATAATTATACCTATTAATATAATTGACACGAATAAATATTAAATATCTTTAGAAAAGAGAATATTGAATGTCCACTGACCAAGATCTCCTTGGATCCCAATATTTCCCATGATTATTTCATCTAGTTCTGGGATGTATTGTCCGGGTTCTCCTTCAGCTCCTTGTCTACCAGGTGGACCACGATTTCCTTCTTCCCCTGGTTCTCCCTTTATTTAATAATTATTAATTATTTAATAATTATTAAATAATGCAATATATCTAACTTCATATATCTAATACTATCATACATAATTCTTTAAATATTTATTAATCAATTTGATGTTACTAAAAATATTACAATGCACATTGATAATTTTAAGTAATAACAATTAAGAACTAAATCGTCATGCATATAAAGTTGATATAAAAATCTTTTTTATGTAAATTTTACAAATTCTTTTAATTTAAAATTTGAAAAAAAAAGAAAAATTAAATTTTATTTGTCAGAAACTATTTTTAAATATAAAGTCAATTATAATATATTACTTACATCATCTCCATCTGGACCAGGCATTCCAGCAAATCCTGGAGCTCCCTTCTCTCCTTTTTCACCAGCCGGACCTGGCGGACCTCCGACACCTTGTTTACCTCTTGGTCCATCATCACCTTGTTCACCTTTTATACCTTTGGTACCCAAGAATCCTGGTCGACCCTAAATAAGAATTGCATTCTATTTACTGTCACAATATTTAACTAAAATATTTTAATACGCAAAAAAAAATAATCATATTATTTATGTCACAGTTTTCGATTTCTTATTAATAATATATTTTTTATATTTGTCAATCTTTCATAGAGAATGCAGTTATATTATTTATATTATTTTGAATGTATTAACAATTTTATGATCATTTAATACAGCATAATTACCTGTGGACCTTTGGCGCCCAATTCTCCCTTGCGACCTCGATCACCATAGAAACCCTTCATGCCTTTTGCACCTTGCGGTCCTTTCACCGGCAATGAATGTT
>Ga0157362_1001320_pt1 | contig 10364 bp, 4 predicted proteins | sample AttlaeALBM3_FD_111480 | JGI IMG/M metagenome (GOLD analysis project Ga0157362, IMG submission 111480) | Fungus gardens microbial communities from leaf cutter ant in Ribeirão Preto, State of São Paulo, Brazil - Atta laevigata ALBM3 | ecosystem: Host-associated > Fungi > Mycelium > Unclassified ... | reverse complement strand
CATTGTTTCCCATATTGCATTATCAGTTATTTTAAATTCGAATAATACATTAGGTATTTTTTTTAGTAAAACCCATTTTTCGATTATACTTTTCTCATCTCTGTTTTCGTTAAAGAAATAACTAGTATAAAAAATTGTATAATTCCCTGTAACAGTTAAAATATATACGATAGCAAAATCTACAATAACTATAGCTACAATTACGATAGCAATCCTCGCACACATTTCTTGAGAAAGAATTAATTAATTAAAACTCTCTCACTAATTCTCATTAAGTGCAATTGTCCTCTTGTCGCCTGAATCGCGTCAATCTCACTTACAATTAGTTAAGATTTCATCGTTATGAGAGCCTCTAACTACATCTAGCTATTAAACAGCTTATATCGCAAATGTCCTTAACCTTTTGTCTGGACTGTTTATGAAAAACTTTTTTTATCATCTTATCATCTATTTATTTATTTATCTATTTATCTATTTATTTAAAGAAATGGACGAATAACTGTATAGATGTCTAAAAAATATATTATTTATTACAAAGTCAATAAATTATCATAATATTTACTACAAAATTAATTTAATTATACATTCCAGACAATATAGAGAAATATACTTTAAGAAAAAAAATATAGCAGTCTATCAGTATTCGATAGCTATTTTTTCGTATACCACTTTTTTATTGTACTTATGATTGATGACTTTATCTGAAATAGTTGATTCAATTGTCTCATGCTTGATGAAGTTATCAATGTGAACAATCAGCGTGATCATTATCTAAGAATCGACGGTCCTTTTAATTCATCATGATGAATTAAATTCCGCGAATTCTATTTTCACACCCAAACACGTGTTTGCTGGACATGAATTAACAGAGACCAGCATGCAGCGATAAAAATTTATCCATCGCGCGAAAAACACGAAGGCGCATTCCGGCCAACCCGCTATTGAGGTCATAAAATGAAGATAAAATCGCAATATGGACGATTAACTCGCCGTCATCGGCTCCTAACGTTAATTATCGTCATTACAGCAATGGCAATTTTTATCCCGCCTGTTAGAAGCGAGTTAATGCGACTTAATAATGGAACTGCATATATATTATATCATGACATTATATCACGACATGTATAAATTATATCACCACTTTCATATATAATTTCATGATTAAATGAAACAATTGAGCGTTTCTTTGTAATCTTATATCAATAATTCTGTATTCTGATAAAATATTACGAGAAAGAAAAATAAAGTTTTGTCATTCAATGAAAAGAAATAGTAGTTTCATCATTTTATAATAATCAGACTATAATTGAATAGAATATAATAGAAAAAAAGATGCAAATAAAATAAAACTTGTGAAAAAAGATTTCTACGTGCTTATTCTTAATCTTACAGAACTCTTCAATGATTATCTGGCTCAACGCTTTAGTAAAATGGCAAATATTTTTAAACGATCCTTCTAAATCCTGCATTATGCTACTCGCGTACGAAGGGGAAAAATGTGCTAGCCAGAAAAAAATACAATAATCATGCAATGTTCCCTTGATGGACAAATAGATGTGTACATTGTGTATAGCAAAGAGCCGAGTTAAATAAGGGAAATGCATATGTAAAAAGAAAACGGAAAGAAAGTCTGGATAACAGGAAAAGATGAAGAGAGACGGGGCGACGGTAGAGTGGGTGGAAAGCAATGGTGGAAAAGCAGGTTGAAATTCGAGAGAGATGATACGAGTACGTGAGACGAGGAATGCAAATGGACAATAAACCGCCCTCTCATCCACCGTCTACCGACGGTATATCATCAGCGACACCCGTACTTTTAGTTTATGTCGCATGCATAAGCGGCGTTTCGCATCAGGAACGCAAACATCCTTGGCGATTCTTGTTCCCGTAGGAATCCTGAGGATCTCGGCCTAATTCTTTCGCTCATTCCTTTTTATGTCGCTCTCAGAATTAAAGAGATCTCTCCCTTGAACCGTTCCCTTCTCCGCGAACGTAGACGAATTCTCTTAGAATTTTCGTCAAGCCGGAAAGTCGATAATTCACGGACCGCGGCCGTCCGCGGAAAACCTCGAATTCGCTCCACGATTTATTATATCATAAATTTTGAATACGTTATCCATGCAGTATATGAATGCATGAAAAATACTAGGGTGTGGGCGCGATTATGCGGCGATTTTCACCGCGAAATTAGATGAGTGACTGCTTTTTTTTTTTATTCCAACTTCGACACTTGCAACATAACGATGTGCAGTGTACCGGTACTTATTGTCCAACGATTTAATTAGTGAGTGACAAAGTTATTACCAACATCATCCAGTAGTGACGGTGAACGAATGGCCTGGTGTACTTCTCGATTGTTCTTCCGCGCTCTTAACATAAACATGACAAACAAAACTGTGAACGATAGCAAAGTCATGCTGCAAAATTTATACGATGCCAACAGCATCGATGTACCTTTATTTTCTCACACATGAATGATGACTAATATTGTTATAACGTACGCGGTCATAAACAATAACAAGAATTACTGGCATATACGTCTAATGTTTCAGCAATATTTTGGCGACGCAGATAGTTATAATTTTCTCACTAGTATGAAAGTATTTTAAAATACTTTGAAAATGCATCTGCAATTTATGTGCAATCTAAAAACGTATTAAGCTAGATCAAACAAATAAACGTGATCAAACATAGTTCGCATTCATTGAAGTAAGTTTCGTATTTGTTCGCATTCGTTTACTTTTGCTTTATATAAAATTGCGGCTTTTAAATTATATTTCGTTTTAATATTTGCTCATATAAGTCTTGGACAATACATATACAGTATCTCTCTTAGTGCTATATTAAAAGTCTTCTTGATATTAATAAAAACACATCTGATATTAAATGGTGCTATTATAATAATGCTTATAGGTACTTTATTCATTTATGCCTAAATGTATTTATTCACTATCTGTATAATGAAAATGTTTGCTATGCAAATTTCATTTAATTCAATTCCTTCTTCGTAACTATCATTCGCACGCACGTTCGATAAATACGAGTTCCGACTTATAGCTTTATATATAATACACGGTCAATCTCGAATTTATACTTGCATGATAGCACATGAATAAATATATATTATTTAAATATATATACATGTTTCATAAAGGCAGTGAAATTTTTCACTGCTTTATAAATTAAATATGACATAGTTAGAAATATATTAAATATATGAAAATTCATGCTATATTGAAATAAATCAATAAGAATATTTACTATAATATGTACGAACTTTTTAAACTTTTGCGTGTAAAATTTGCACGTAAAAAATATTAAGGGTTGCTGCAAATATGAATTCTTTCGCTCGCATGTATGAAACCGTTCAAAATCAATCGTTAGCGTATACGTGTCTTTTTTTAATTGTTTATAATCTAAGTGTAAATTTCATAAGTTACATAAAAATTCCTGTACTTTAATTGTCAAGATACCGGGTACTTGAGACGCGCGCACGGTATGCATTAGCATACAGGAATCTGGACATCGTTAAAAGTTTGTCACGCGTGTGCATGTTATTAAAATAACCGCGACATAATCTCGTCCGCCATTGGATTGATCTTGATCCGCATTTCTCGTGAATTAAGCGCAAGGCGTGCATGTCACTCTTCGCACAACTACCCAAGATTACGATCGAGAAGTTTTGCTTCGAATGGAAAGTGTTGAACTGCTTTCCGCACGCGCGTCTACACAATCATTCAAAGCAGATGTTTTCCAATGTCTCTCGCTAATACATTTCAGCTAATACATATCCTGAAAACAATAACTGCAATTATTAATCCTAAATATAATAATTGCGAATATAATAGTAATGCTGCTACTGCGATAGCGAAATTGATTTATCCATAACTTTCTCTCTGTATCTTAACCACGTGTATATATCGTTAAGAATAACATTTCGTTTATGTAGTTTGAACTTTACGTGTCTACATTGCACATAGATGATAAACGCATTTCTAAATATTTTAAGAGACCTTTATATCATTAATAAGAAAAATATATCTACCTGCGACATAAAAATAATATCATGCTCCCCCTCTCCCCCTCCCCCCATCCTTCCTCCTCCGAGATGCAATTATTGTATTATAAACGATATGGATACGATATGGAAAGCGTAAGCTATGAAAAAAGGGAACTTCCCCATGTAATATGCCTCGGAATAGTTAATAATTATGGAGCAAAAGTTCATCATAAATTTGTATGTAGTATGTAATTACTGAGGATGCTCATCAAAAGTTTGATTGTATCTTTTTGCCTCTATTAACATTGTTTATAATATTAGCAATTAACGCAATGTATTAGCGATTAGCCCATGTTTCTTAATATAATTGAAATATAATTAATTTTTAGTCTTTTATTATATTTATTGAATTGTTAATATAGAAATATTAAAAATATGTGATAATAATTCTTATTATTACCTATAACTGCGTCATAACATTATTCATCATTCAAAAAATCAAATTAAAGAAGTTTCATTTATTAAATCATTTTTAATAATTTTATTTTTCTCAAGGATGATAACAAAATATAAAGATGAATTTCTATTCATGTATAAATAAAGAATATAAATGAAATTAAGAAAAAGAAATTTTAGTGTGTCGAGTGACTGTTGTACAGTTTGAAGAAACCTGTAATTTATATAAATACTAGCTCCCCGGATACTGCAATTTAACGGGTGTTAGCATTTCGAAAGGATTACAATCTGAATGTTGGTCGCTCCGTTCCAGGAAGTAAAGCTGTACGAGTTAACGCGAAACTTCCTCGATGGCTTAATTGCCGATAAATATATACGAATATTTAAGCAGAAAAGGCATTCTAACTGCCTCAATTAAAGTGCACCCAGCTATAACTCGGTGTGAATGAGTCACACACGCGATTCTCGTGAAATGCATCCGCAATGGTCTAGCGAGCGGAGGACAGCGCGAATAAATGTGCATCTGCGAGCGACGCATTTAATAGTAAGCCACGCATAGTAATGGTTCGCTTAACTTGATGTCCTAGAATTACAGATCAACGGAAATGAAACCATGGAATTTAAGCGAATTATTTGTTAAGTAACGATATAAATAGAAATGCACTTTTAATCCTTAAACGTCTTTATGACATATTCTTTTATTTCCATTGCTTATAACTTTTTTATTAATAAGATACATACATTTGCTTGTATCGTTATGTTCTTTAATGTCTGATGTTTCGATTTATAGATTTAAAAAAAATTATTTACAATATATTTATTTTTACAAAACTAATCAACTTGAATTAATAAGTATGACATACTCAAGTATATTGTTTCTGTAATATAGCGTTTAATGCTCCGTTTCCACCAATATAAATTAACTTCAATCTCGATTCAATTTAACTTTTTAACTTTTTCTAATTCTTAAATTCAACAGGAAAAGATAAATGTTGAAGACTTCAGGCGAAATTGAAGTTAATTTATATTAGTTAAAACGGACACAAGAGTTAAAAGAAGTTTTCAAAAAATATATTAATTGTATTTACACAGCATTTTTTAATCTCATCTAGTATGTTTTTAAAAAATATATTATTTAGCATTATTTAGTATTTAAAAGATAGAAAGATCAGCGGCAAACTTAAATAATCCAGTACAATATTGAACGTGTATTCCTGAACGCGTTCAAGCGGAAGGAAAGCTGTTTGTATATAATAATGAAAGTAATCCCATGAAAAAGCAATTGCAAGGACAATTTGTCTCATGAATACGTTATGCCGAGAAGTTATTAAAAACAGAGTGCGGCTATGAATTCCCTATGCATCAATGGGTCATTGATTATTATAGGCGCACAACATCCACCGGAAGCCACTAATAAACTAGGAAGAGTCTGATGTACGAAAATTGGATACTCATGTAAATTTCGAGAGGATTATCCTCGCTAGTAATAACACACTGATAGCTTTCACTACTGATATCGCCGTTGCACGAAAACGAGGAAGGGAGGAAAAAAAAAGAAGTATAAACCTCTATGACTTCCGATGAATCTGATTGTCGGTGGGAGACGAGTATGATTAAGTGTAATAGCCATCCAAGTAATTCAACCAATGCACGCGACTAACAATATATTGTATATGTAGACGAAAAAAGCTTGAAGTATGAGCTTTTTTTGTAATATAAAAAGGATAAAGTTAGCTGTAACATTAGATTGCATTACACAAAATAAATTCTGTGATGATATGAATATTGTAATAGGACAAATTGTTAGTTGAATCGGAACGAAATAATTTAAATTGAGTAAGTGAACCAATGTAATACTTATCAGACACACATTAATACTCATTTTTACTAATGAAGATTAACTTTAATTTCTTTCATCTTTTTTTAATCCTGAAAATTAGAAAAACATGAAAAGTCAATTGAATCGAAATTAAAATTAACCTACATTGATAGAAATGGAAATTAAACTAACAGTTAATGTTCATTCAAATGTAGTTAATGTAGTCCAAAATACATTGAAAATTAATATATATGCAGCTGATATCGATTACAAATATTCGATTACAAAAATTAAAAACGAATTTGACCATTAATTAAATATCGCAGTAAATGCACATGTAGTGGAACGTAGGATGTTCTTTCCTAGGTACTTTACATTTACATTGTTGAACAAGATTACGTATGAGAATACCAATACAGACGAATGATGAATCGTCAGAATTGCAACACACGCTTGCGCGTACATGCGAATACGGAAATGCGCGACTTTGCAGTTAATCTCTCAAGGCCCTTTCGCGTCTAGGCGAACGCGATGAAAGCCGCGACCTTAGATATATGCGCTCGTATGTATAATGTTATTGTACGTCTCCGCACGGCTGTGTGCGTTCGTGTGTGCACCTGTATGCAAATATTTAATTAAAGCAGCGCCGACGACAGCGGCATATGCACTCGTCGTCGGTACGTCCGTGCGCGAGTATACGTTGCATGCGGTGGTGGATAACGATGGACGAGGAGACGGAGAGAGAGGACGGAATCACGGAAATGACGGGGAGAGGCGGGGATTATCCCCCGCACTGTAAATATATGATTATGCATGAGGATCGGTGGTGCTGAGTGCACTTTCACGACCGCCATATGGAAACGTGTTAGCTGCACGCGCGCCGCGAGAACAAACGATGAATTATAACGCTTTATCGAAACAGAGAGAACAACTCTGTCTGATATGATGAGTCGCTTCACGAAAGATTTCCATTGAATCGGAATATGATGAGGTTAGACCAGAAGGAATTCGCAGAATGAATATATATTGATACGCTCGAGTAATTTTTGATGTAAAAATTTCTTTGGCATTCGAAGATGTATAACTATATACGAAAGTAAATCAAACATAAAGAATGTACTTTTTAGAGAACGCGAGGAAAGCGTTTCCCAGAATGTACGAATGTTTTCTTTTTTTTTCTCCTTCTTTCAGCGCGAAACTCTACTCGCGGTTTTTTCTTCCTTCTAAATAAATCAAGTCAATTTCATTGCCGTTCAATAAATAACGCACAAGTGGCGGTGCGTACTAAAGCACAGTAGAACGCGATTGCCACTCTCTTCATCAATTTATTATACCTTTTATTATTCTCTGAGAACTGAGAACGCATTTCAAAAGAGAATTCAATTCTATTGATATTAAGGCAAGCGGGTGAGAGATTTTGCGCGGCACTCCTGAAATTTCACAAGATATGCAATCGATTATTATATCGCCTTTGAAGTTTGCGATCATCTTTCAATGAGCCGTTAAAAGCATAGAAGGACAGTTAAATGAAAATTTTCGTAATTTCAGTAGAGATTATCAATATGATTTACGGGCATCGCAAGAAAAGGTTTTGCTGAAGCATCTAAAAAATTTAGCTAGATATAGATCTGTAATTTTGTTGAGTTATTAAAATTGTATGTATTTCAAACTAATTACTAGAATGTCAAATATTCTTTGCAGGATTGTTGCTATATTTGAGTTTCTTGCATAATTATTTTAATAAACCGACAAAATTATTTTTAAACTTAGCTAAATTTTCAGATAATCAGCAAAATCGTTCTTTCCGTGTAAAAAATTATTTAACGTCTCCCTGCCAAAAGCAAGAGTTTCACAATGTCACTGAAATATGACATTTCTTGAATTTTTAATACGGAAGACAAAACAATCCCAAAGTTTTTCACGTTACGAAATATCGTGCCTGTCACCGAATATCTCGTAAACCGAATAAGAACGTCCGTCATTTTTATCCACGGGCAAAATTGAGCATAAATCTCCTAAGTTTCAATCTGCATCACATGTAACTGGACGTGTTTTCCGAGTTAACATGATAATTTACCGTGAAACCGTAAAGTGTCTTGTAAGGTGCAAGCACGGAAATTCGTTCAGGAACTTTTAGTAGCTTAACATTTTGTTTAGCCGGTGTCTACCGCGAAGCACGGTAAACTGAAATAGCCTCAATCTCGAGTGAAGTAGTAAAATGCTTCCATTTCGAGTAAATGTTCTTAACGAACAAAGTTACGAATATCTCTTTTCAGCGCGCGAGTGTAAGCGACGTCAAGCATATTCTGTCGCGTTGCAGATCGAAGGGAATCGTTTTGCTTGAGGAGAATGGTAATATCAAAGAACATTATTCTTCTAGAGAGGACGAGAAAACCAAATAAAAACCAAATAGCGAAGATAACCGAAAGAGAACAGCGTTGGTCGATTGTTAAGAGAGACATAGGGAACGAGGACAGAGGGTAACGCAGGGAAGATAAGTTCGCTTCAATTTGACGGGGAAGCGAGTGTCAAACGAGGATCACCATACCGGTTCATTTTATATGCATTTTAATTAATTTTACGCGGAAACAGGCCCGGCCTAGTTTATCGTCGCCCGGCCTAGTTTATAGCTCCCGCCATATCATCCCTCCACGTATTTTCCTTATATCTCCCCGCTGCACTCATCGTGTCGTCTCTCTCTTGTCGCGTTCCTACGTCGTTTGTTTCTATCCTTATACGCGACTATACGTCCAGCCATTTGCGGTCTACATCTGTTTCTCCGTCCTCGTCTCCTTCGCCACTCTGATTTATGACTCGTGCTTTTAACTGCGGCCCACGGGATAGTGTTCATGCCAACGTCGCTCGTCGCGATGGAATGAGAATCACGAAAGCCGCCCACATCGCGCCCCACGTCGCTGGTTGTCCACCGAAGCTATCTTCGCCCTCTGCCAAGCCACCACATGATCCAGATGCCTCACGGAACTTTTATTCCAACGATATCGCACCGCATACTCGGATACAGGCGGTCGGCTCGCCGTTTTATCGCTCCGCGGAAACGCACCGACGAGAGACACGAAACGGTAGCCTCCGTCCTTTGAAATTCAGCTCGTAACTCGGTTTTATTAACGGCACATACATCGTTTTAGTGCCATTCAATTTCTTGGTGAGTTAATTTTTCGACTTGTAACGCCAGCTGTAAATTCACCTTGTTCGTTACGCGCGTCTCTTTGCGCAGGGAATGCTCTAATGTGCCGCAAATTCATAATATATCGATTATATCGATAAGCGAGTTGATTTCAGGTTCATTGCTCTCTTTGTCTAATCTCATCTCTCTTTGTCTAAGAATTCTTCAAGTCGTGGATAAATCAAGATTAATGCTTTCAATTTACAAGCCATTTTTCCAGAGAAAGTTTAGTTACGGTACTTCTTATATGCAAATATAAATAATCAATGCTTTTGCTTAATTTCTGTAATGTCATATCCAATATAAATTAGAAGTTAATATATTGTAAATATATTGTCAATAAATTAAAAGTTAATAATATTTTAGTACCAAATGTAATAGTATATTGAAGATATAAACTGTAATTTTAATTAAAATAAAATAATGTTTTTATAAAATTTAATAAAATAAAATAAAATAAGCATATGGTTTTTCTCTTAAATTAAAAACATATGTTCCATTAATTTATTTCAATATATAGTCATTTATTTAGTCAGAAAATAATTTTATGCATTTCTATTTTACTATTTCTTCTTTTATTATTGTTTTTAAATATTACGCTTTCGCCAATAATATTATAGTATACTGCAAATATTTATATTCTAATTTACTGTACTTGCAATTATTGAACACAAATGTTTCATATGTTCAATATTTTCATTTAATAAATGAGAAAATTATGAAACATTAAATGTGATAATATAATCGATACGAAAAAATTTTAATAAAATTGAAAGAAATTTATGCTAGCAAATTTATTTAATATTTCTATTATGATATTTATCATTGATTGTCTATTTTTGTATTTTTGTGACTTTTTAAGGAATTATTCTATTTTATGATTTTCTATTTTATGATTTATAAAT
>Ga0157362_1001319_pt1 | contig 10365 bp, 14 predicted proteins | sample AttlaeALBM3_FD_111480 | JGI IMG/M metagenome (GOLD analysis project Ga0157362, IMG submission 111480) | Fungus gardens microbial communities from leaf cutter ant in Ribeirão Preto, State of São Paulo, Brazil - Atta laevigata ALBM3 | ecosystem: Host-associated > Fungi > Mycelium > Unclassified ... | reverse complement strand
CCATGTAGTAGTTGTATAAGTAGTGTAGAAAATCTAACGGGAACTCTATCGAGTTCTCTTTGTCTAACGCTGAACAAAGAGCAGTTGGCTTAATTCCGGCACGGAGTTTGGCTCTCTGACAATACCCAGAACTCGATCTAGAGAGAAGACGTAAATGCAACTTGGGCAGGCTTTGGAGAGGACAGCAGGCTGGGAAAGCTTGGCTAGGTGCACACTTGGATTGTATTACACCTGTAAGGTTTGGTGTTGGGGGTGCAGACAAGGGGGCAACTAAGTATAGAGGGTCCATAAGTAATCAACTAACTGTATTTTCCAGAGAAGCTTTTGTCACAGTGTGTAAAGGTTGATACCTTAGAGAGGCTATGTGACGACAATCTAGAGAGATCTTATGATCCTTTGACAACCACCAACATATATTTTACTAGAGCTGCGTATAATTCTTATTTCTCTAATTATTTATAAACCTTCAACTTTGATAATCTCTCCTTGGACCTTTAGCACACAATTGGGAGCTGGCACATCATTGTTTTGTTTGTCCCAGTGTGTAATTCCCTTTTGCACCCTTTCAGCATCGTGACACTACTGCCCTTATCTAGTCTAGTAGTCTGGCTTGCCGTCGATATAGCAGAACTACCTAGAACTCCTGTGCTATCATGTGGGCTCTTTTTCAGCTGACTGTACAACTGGAAGCTAACTCCAATGACACATAGCGAGCTATTAACTCCTAGTATAAGCAAATGCCCAAGTCTGTTGGGGCTCGAATTCCCGTTGAGGGAGAGGTTTGGTGGGTTTTTAGAAAGTAAGATAGAACACTTAGAAAATTAGGAACTTAGTCACTCCAAATAACTGTTAAGCTCTAAAGCAACAAAAAGGGATAATGATAGGGGTATGATGCTTGAGTTCCTCTCTGTGCCCTAGAGTATTTTATTATGATTACAAAGCAAAGAAACAACAAAGAAAGTAAGACAAAGAAAACCTCTGAATTCCCAAACATAACAAGGCTGCAATAATGAGACGGCGCCCCTTCTGAATACTGGATGACCACTCCTTACTCTTTTAGTCCTACTCCAGGAATCCTCCCTTGCACAATGGCTGGGTCTTGAGCCTCTTGCCAGGCTGTAGATGAAGACAGCAATTTCGAGTCGTCTTGCTCTCAAGTTATTTTGCTCTCGAGTGCATTATCTTTATCTAATCTTTCTACTGCCTCTCTTCTCAGCTTCTCTGTTCTTCTTTCTATCTTCTCTATGTCTTCTTGCTCTTCCAGATTCCTTCCACTACTGTTACAATGTGACTCCACAGTAGCTCAACTCTCTTGATCTTACTATAATTAGCCATCAGTGATGATAGCTCAGATCTGATCATAACTTTTCTATGAATAATGCTACTGGCTGCCAAGATATAACATCGCTTGGGTCATATTAACCTGTCTAAGCTTACCTCTACCCTTGAGAGCACTTCTAGAAGAAAAATTCGTTGGAAATCTGATACAGGGCGTCTGGGCAAGTGTCTATGAGATGTATGTAGTGGTGGTTACGGCCACTACTCTGCTACTCAAGCTAGATGCTCGAGTCCATGACTAGGCGTCTAAGGGAACATTTCTGGGGGGTCAAGCTCTTCTCTCGAGCCAGTTATTAGGGTGCAAATTGTCACTTATTTTGCCTAAACATTTGTATAGTATAACAACACACAATATATGGACTCAAACAATCAAGTTGTAAATAATATGAGAAGCTGACTAAGAAACTCAGAAAACTTGGTATCTACCCACTCTACTCAGACCATATAGTCTATTGTCTTATCAAAGACAAAGATATATTACTCATGGCTATCCATGTTAATAACAGTACTATCACTGGAAGTTTCCTCTCCTTAATCAACGACATTCAGGAAGAGATAGGACATATTTTTAAGATTATCCTACTTGGACCAATTAGTTAGCTACTTGGGATGGAAGTGACTTATGACAGGGAAAGTCGTACCCTCACTCTATCACAGAAAACTTACATTGACTCTTTACTACAAAAGTTTAACATGGAGAAGTACAAACCAGCATCTATACCTCTTAATCTATTCATACAGCTCAGTCGAGATCAATGCCCCATAACTCCTGAAGAAACTGCTGAGATGAAGAAATTTCCCTATTGAGAACTCATTAGAGGACTCATCTGGCTCACAACTGGATCACGACCAGACCTGGTATTTACAGTCAGGAGTCTATCATGATTTCTCGACAACCTAGGAATGATATACTGGAAGGCAGGAAAACAAGTACTGTAGTATCTGAAGGGCTCTCGAAACTATGAACTCATCTACAATGACCCAAACTCAACCTCTGGACTCCAGATCTACACTGATGCCGATGGAATGTCACTTGATAATAGGAAAGCAGTGTCTGAATACACCTTTATCTTAAATAGTGCTGCTATCTCATGATCATCAAAGCAGCAGAAAATTGTCTTTCTATCAACCATAGAAGCTGAGTATATTGCTCTCACCTACACAACCAAGAAAGCAATCTGGTTTTGTAATTTTTTCTCCAAACTCATCAGCCCTATCGCATTCCCACTCAATATATACAATGACAATCAGTCTGCTATCTCTTTTGCATATGCTGAACTAGGTCAGTTTCATGCCAGGATGAAATACATTGACATACACTACCACTTTATCCATGAGAAAATCAAGGATGGCATGATCGAAGTCATCTATTATCCCACTAACAAGATGACTGCTAACATTTTAACAAAACCACTATCCTCCTATAGGTTCAAGCCTCTCATTCATGTACTAGGACTAATTTCAGCTTAAGGGGGAGTGTAAAATATTCTTGGATATTAGTAAGCAAGCTGAGTTATGTAGACGAACACAGCCATAGGGCTCTCTAGAAAGACCCATTGTTTTCTATTGTACTATGTAATTTTATCTTTCTACAAGTTCATAGAATGTTCTAGTAGTATTTATCCTAGTATAAAAAGGAACATATCTACTATTAGAAAGACTAATACAATCCACCTTTATATCTTTATCCTCAGCTTCATCCCATAATCTCTATATACTCAATATTAGTAAAGGAGGCAGACTTAAGCAAGAGCAGTAAATAGCCCAGGAGCTTTAATCAATGTTGAGGTAAGGTATTCTACCATACATCACTAGCTATATATACTAAACTAGTTTGGTCTGTGCACCAGTTGCTATGGGAACACAGATCAAGACACTAATAACTACCATATCTAATAAGACTATATAGTACAAACTATGGCAACAAGAACAAGAGAGAAGGAAACTATGAATAGCGGGCTCTGTGAGAGTGACCAGAGTAGAGCACTCCAGGAGATTCCTCAGTTAAATTATACTATAGAATATGTTACAACTTACCTCCAGGAGATTTCTCAAAGAATTAGATAAGGCTCCTAGAAGGAATAATCTACAATATATATACTAAAATGTCCTTGCATTCCATTCTTTGATAACTAGAGGCTGCACAATGAAATTATGTTGGGAGGTAATGGGCTCCAGAGTCATGTGTGAGGGGTCCCCTTACATTTACCCCCCCTCCAAGGTTGCTGCATCTCGAAGCAATGGTTCCGGTAATGGGGATCAAAGAGTTTGATTATGAAACAAAGGTGAAAGCAAGGTCAGAGAGACGAAATCTTCAAGCTGCTTCACAATTGTGTACTAAACAAGTAGGCACTGGGGAGATAAATCAAATAATAGAGAGCTTACTGAAGGTGAAAGTCTAAAGAATAACCAAAACATATGAAATAGAAACCTAAGAAGAAAAGAACTGTTTTCAGTATTCATTCGAGAAAACCCTTACCATAATAGGATCTCTAAGGTATGCATTCATCTTGTGCCATGACACTACTGCCCTTACCTAGTCTAGTAGCCTAGCTCGCCGTTGATACAGCAGTACTACCTAGAATTCCTGTGCTGTTGTGTGGGCTCTTCTTTAGTTGACCATATAACTGGAAGCCAACTCCAATGACCCGTAGCAAGTGGTTAGCTCCTAGCATAAGCGAATGCCCAAGTTTGTTGAGCTTGAGTCTCCCTTTGAGAGAAGTTTTATAGAGTTTTCATAAAACAAACACAAAAGAAAACCTCAAATCACTCAAATAGCCTTTCAGCTCTAGAGCAATAGTGTAAGGGGACCCCTCACACATGACTCCGGAGCCTGTTACCTCCCAACATAATTTCATTGTGCCGCCCCTGGTTACCAAAGAATGGAATGCAAGAACATTTTAGTATATATATTGTAGATTATTCCCTCCAGGAGCCTTATCTAATTCTTTGAGGAATCTCCTGGAGGTGAGTTGTAACATATTCTATAGTATAATTTAACTGAGGAATCTCCTGGAGTACTCTGCTCTGGTCGCCCTCACAGCAGAATTAGATCCCATTACCAGAGCCTTAGGGATTCTCAGCAGACAGCCACCCTCCGGTCACTCTCCACTGACAAACTCTGACCCTCTGATTACTCTGCTCTGAGGATGATGTCGCTGCCCATGGACACCCCCCTAGGTGTAGCTGATGCCTTGGGCTACCTACAGCACCATCTCCAGGAGCTGACCGAACGACAGAACACTTTGGAACATGCTATCAACACCACTCTCGTGGCCCTGACTGCTCAACTGCAACAACTTACTTAACTCATGACCGGCTCTACCCCTGCTCCAGCAGTCGCTCTGCCTCCGATACCCATGTCTCCCCCTCTAGTTACAACTCCCTCACCCACTCTGGCCGCTCCGTCTAAACAGTGAGCAAGGCCAAAACTCCCCTCTCCCCTCAACTTCTCCAGCGAATAGAGCTCCAGACGAGCCTTTCTCAACTCCTGCACGCTGTATTTGCACCTAGCCCCAGATCAGTTCACCTGCAACGAGGAAAAAATCTTCTGGACCCTTGCCTTCTTCAAGGATGGACGTGCTGCAAAGTGGTCCAAGAACCTCTTTCGCCAAGAGGTAGACACTGGCATTTTTCCAATTCAATCCTGGGTCGACTTCGAACAACAATTTCGGAGTCAATTCTTTCCAGTCAATGCAGAAGCGGACGCCATCAACACTTTGGAAAGGTCTTCGTACTATCAAGGGAACTGGACAGTGGACGATTACTTGGATAGCTTCCTGATCTTAGCCTCAGACACCAGATACACGGATCCCCAGACCCTGGTAGTCAAATTCTGCTGTGGACTCAAATTGAATGTCTAGAGTCAGATCGCCACTATGCTTTTTGGATGATCTGCCGACACTAATCTGGAGGCCTAGTACGTAACAGCCCGGAGGATCAACCAAGCGCAGCTGGCAAATGAAGCGTTCCAATCTATGCTCTAGTCGACGACCGTGACCCCTGCACGCTCCACCCCTACTCGACCAACCCCTTTTTCGGTACTCCGCTCCCTTCCAGTAGCTTTGCCTTCTGTTCCGCCCAGGCCTCCGCCGCCTCCGCCTGCACCATCCAGAGGAATACCCATGGACGTTGACGCAGTCTGGAAAACGTGCTCTTTGCCTCCGTGAGGTTGTTATCGCTGCGGAGAGGCCAACTATCTTGTGAGGGACTGCCCCTACCATTTGGACGTCCAGAGGTTAACCACAGAGCAGAGGGAGGAACTGATTGAAGATTTAATGGCCCTGAAGGATGCAGTAGAGGAAGAAGAGGTTTGCTCAGCCCTGGAGGAGGATTTTGCTTAGCGCGGCCGGCGAAAAGTGCGCCCCGGTCGCTGCTAGTTAATAGGTTTGCTATATTAGACATAGAAGAGGTCAATACAAATATAAGTGAGCCTATAGACGCACCCTCCCTCTCCAGACAGAACAACACAATCCTGGAAGCCAAAATGGGAAAAGAGGTTACCCAAACAACTCTCTGTCAATACCCTTGATGCCTGCGGAACATCAATCATCCTCCCAATAGAAGTCAGCACCACAGACACCAGCGAGATGTATTCCGTCAAAGCGCTTTTGGACTCTAGAGCTACGGGCAACCTCATAGATCGAGACTTCATCTGTACGAAAGGTATTAACACTTGGGGCATCTCTCACCCCATACTGGTGTACAACGTGGACGGATCTCCCAATGAGGCAGGCCAGATCTCTGAAGTTGTAGACGTAGTTCTCTGCTACAAAACCCACTCCGAAAGAATGCTCTTCGCTATCTCCAGCCTCGGAAAGCAAAACATGATTCTCAGTTATACCTGGCTCAAGGACCACAACCTAGAGGTCAATTGGCAAACCGGAGAAGTACAGATGAACCGATGCCCTCCTTGATGTGAAGCTGGTCTAGACCCCTTCTGGAACACGCGGAAGACTCGGAAGAGGATGAGACCCCTGTTCGGACTTGAGAAGCTAAATATGAGCAAGGAGACCAACTCTTCGTGACCTGGATCCTCCCAGAACCCACTGCGGAAGACCTATGTGCTGCCTCTACAACCTCCCAGAAACTTGCAGAAGGAGCCCAGCAATCTGCAGAGACACAGAGAGAACCTTTCATTCCGTCTGACTGCGTCAGAGGATTCGAATCCGTATTTGCCAAGAAAGACTTCGACATCCTCCCAGAGCATAGGCAATGGGACCATGCTATCGAACTCAGTCTGGGTTTGGAGCCTAGGTTGTTAAAAGTCTACCCTCTGTCTCTAGTGGAACAAAAAGAGTTAGACGCCTTCCTAGAGGAGAATCTGCGTACTGGACAAATCCGCCCCTCCAAATCCCCCATGGCAGCTCCAGTGTTCTTCATCAAGAAGAAGAATAGCTCTCTCCGGTTGGTTCAAGACTATCATGCACTCAACTCCATGACGGTCAAGAACAAGTACCCTCTCTCACTCATCTCTGAACTCGTGTCCCAACTCTGTGGAGCCAGATACTTTACCAAGCTAGACGTCCACTGGGGTTTCAACAACGTTCGCATTAAGCCCGGAGACGAGTGGAAGGCAGCCTTCTGGACCAATCGAGGTCTGTTTGAACTCTTGGTAATGTTCTTTGGAATGACTAACAGTCCGGCCACCTTCCAAACCATGATGAACGACATCTTCTGGAACCTCATAGCGGAAGGCATCATAGTGGTCTATCTGGATAACATCCTGATCTTCACCAAGATGAAGGAAGAACACGAGCAAGCGGTCCGACAGGTGTTGCAGGTCTTAAGAGAGAACAAACTCTTCCTCTGTCCAGAGAAGTGCGAGTTCTGCAAGCAGCGGATTGAGTACTTGGGTCTGATCATCTCAGAGAACGAAGTCTCCATGGATCCAGTCAAAGTCGCAGGAGTCCGAGAATGGCCTACTCCAAAGAACAAGATGGACGTTTAGGCTTTCTTAGGTTTCGTAAACTTCTACCGGAGGTTCATTCAGGACTTCTCTGCTAAAGCTCAACCCCTCTTTGACCTAACACGCTCCGAACAGGTCTAGACGTGGAGCGGAAAGGAACAGGCGGCCTTCAAAGACCTCAAAACAGCAGTAACCACTGCTCCGGTGTTAGTGTCTCCTCAGGAATCGGACCTCTTCCAGATTGAAGCAGATAGCTCAGACTTCGCTACAGGAGCAGTCTTGTCTCAACAGTCAACGACGGACGGAAAATGGCACCCCATAGTGTTCTACAGTAAGTCCTTGTCCTCCATGGAGCGGAATTATGAAATCCATGACAAGGAAATGCTGGCCATTATCTATGCGTTAGAAGAGTGGAGGCACTTTTTGAAAGGAGCGACCCATCTGGTGGAAATCTGGACTGACCACAAGAACCTCGAGTATTTTATGACAGTCAAGAAACTTAACTGTCATCAAGCTCGCTAGTCCTTGCATCTGACTAGGTTCGACTTCTTGCTTCATCACCGCCCCAGACGTACAATGGGCAAACTGGACGCACTGTCAAGGAGAGCTGATCACGGAAATGGAGCCTCCGACAATGAGAATGTTGTCCTCCTTCGACCGGAGTTCCTTGCGGTGCATGCCCTGGAAGGAGTGGAACTGACAGGTGTAGAACAGAAAATCCTGTCTGACATACGCAAGAGGAACTGGAACGAAGACCAAGAGGAACCTATTGCTAAGGCAGCACGAGAGCTCCGACACTCCGCTAACGGAATAGTGCACTCCTCGGAGTGGTCGAACATAGATGGCTTACTCTGGTTCCGAGAGAAGATATATGTACCTCAAAGTCCAGACTTACGCAAACAGATTGTAGCCCTTTGCCACGACACCTACATCGCAGGACACCCCGGATGCTGGAAGACACTGGAACTGGTGTCCCAGAACTACTGGTAGCCTCAGATGTCTAGGTATATCGGCCAGTATGTAAGTACCTGTGATCTCTGCCTCTGGACTAAACCTTGACGACACTCTCCAGTTGGCGAGCTTCAACCGCTGTCTGTTCCAGATGCACAGTGGGATACGCTCAGTGTTGATTTTGTGGTCGAACTCCCAGAGTCCTCTGGACATGACACCATTATGACCGTCATGGATTCCATCTTCAAGAAGGTACACTTTGTTCCGACGCACACAATGGTCATAGCGGAAGGAGCAGCCAGACTCTTCCTTCACCATGTCTGGAAGCTCCATGGCCTCCCGAAACACGTTGTTTCCAACCGCGGACCCCAATTCGTAGCTTCATTCACTAAGGAACTGTATAGGCTACTAGGCATATGACTGTCCTCCTCCATAGCTTGGCACCCCCAGACGGACAGACAAATAGAACGCGTCAACCAGAAGCTCGACCAGTTCCTCTGCTTATTCATCAACAAATAGCAGAATGACTGGTATGACCTCCTACCGATCACGGAATTCCAGCACAACAACCATGTCCACTCTGCGATGCAATAACCTCCGTTTCTACTAGATACCGGATGAATCCCCCATATGGGCTTTGAACCAAGCTAAGCCCCCTCCGGACTAGAAACGGTCAATGAATTCACAGAGCGGATGAAGTCCGCTACTGAAGAGGCCAAGTTGGCGATCCGTAAGGCACAGAAAGACATGACGCGGTACTATAATCGAAAGAGGACTCCGGCCCCCGTGTACAAACTAGGAGACCAGGTATACTTAGACGCGTCAGACATTAAAACGACACGTCTGTCTCCGAAGTTGTCACATCGCAGACTCGGACCCTTTGAAATAGAACACCAAGTGGGACCGTTAGCCTACCATCTCAAGTTATCCCACGGAATGAGGCAGTTACACCTAGTGTTCAACGTTGTGAAGTTGTCCGCCACTCCAGAGGATCCGATCCTAGGAAGGAAACCACAAGCCCCACCGCCACCCATTGTTGTCGATGGAGAAGAAGAGTGGGAAGTGGAAGAGATATTGGATAGTCGCTGGCACTGGAGGAGGTTCCAGTTCCTGGTCAAGTGGAAGGGTTTCAGCAGAGAACATAACTCTTGGGAGGCGGCCTCCGATGTCAAAGCACTGGACCTCGTCACAGAGTACTATCGGAAGCACCTAGCCGCCCCAAGACATATCCGCTGGACAGACTTCAACGCCATTTTTCAGTCCTGGAACTATTGCTTCGAGACGCAACAACCTTGGAAGGGGGGTAAATGTAAGAGGACCCCTCACACATGACTCCGGAGCCCGTTGCCTCCCAACATAATTTCATTGTACCGCCCCTGGTTACCAAAGAATGGAATGCAAGGACATTTTAGTATGTATATTGTAGATTATTCTCTCCAGAAGCCTCATCTAATTCTCTGAGGAATCTTCTGGAGTACTCTGCTCTGGTTGCCCTCACAAACAGAGGGAGAGATGATGGGGGAGAGAGTCTTTTTCCTCTCTGTGCCCTAGAGTATTTTATTAGGATTACAAAACAATGATACAACAAAAGAAAAGAAACAAAGAAAACTTCCAACTTCCCAAAGATAGTAAGAGTGAAATGATGAGATGGCACCTCTCCTAATCACTTGGCTACCACTCCCCACTCCTCTAATCCTACTCCAGGGGTTCTTCTCTAAATAGTGGATGGCTCTCAAGCCTTTTTCTGGGCTGTAGAGAGAGGTGGTGATCTCGAGTCGTCTTGCTCTTGAGTGTGTTGTCTTCATCAAATATCTCTTCTTCTATCTCTCTATCTGACCTCTCTTCTTATCCTCTCTAGTCCTTCTACTACTCCTCTATACCTTATCACATCTTCAAGTCTCAGTCTTCTTCTGTTAAGTTTGCAATACAGCCCTCGAGAGGACTCGTCTTGCTAGTTCTTGCTATAATTAGCCATCAGCAATGATAGCCCTGCTCTGATGGTAACCTCAACATTATAAATAAGTTACTGCCACCAAGATATAATGTCATTCTGTTAGAGAACATCTTCTAAGGTCCTTTCTGCTCTCGAGAGCACTCTAGAGGGGAGTTCTGTTATAAATCTGTTATGAAATTCTCTGGACAATCTCTATGAGGTTTCTGTAGTGGTG
>Ga0157362_1001318_pt1 | contig 10365 bp, 2 predicted proteins | sample AttlaeALBM3_FD_111480 | JGI IMG/M metagenome (GOLD analysis project Ga0157362, IMG submission 111480) | Fungus gardens microbial communities from leaf cutter ant in Ribeirão Preto, State of São Paulo, Brazil - Atta laevigata ALBM3 | ecosystem: Host-associated > Fungi > Mycelium > Unclassified ... | reverse complement strand
TTGGTATAAGTTGAAATATTCGAATTTAATTAGTCAGGCAATGAGAATTATCTGTTTTACATTCACCTGTCCTTGTAAAAACTGATTATGATAATTTTCTTCATTTTTCTCGCTTCATTATTTTCTTTTATCATGCTATATATATATTTGTGAGTTATAAAGATAAAAAAATATTAATCATCGCAATAGAAAAAAAGTCACATAATACAATTCTTTTATACTTCTCGAAATCATAGTTACTCTTGAATTTACTATTAATGACATTTGGATTACTAAGCGCACCAAAGAAAAAGATTTGTTTCTTTTACTTATGTATTGCTCGACAAATCAATAATATAATTTTTCGTTATTGAATCATTAATAAAATCTGCTGTATATTAGCGATGGAAACGAAGACGAAAACGAAGTTTGCGATTCCAAAATTGTCATCTACAAAAGTTTCTGTCAAAAATAACTGCAGAATTTTTGTCGCTTTTTAGATAGATATTACAATTTACTTAATATTGAATACTTTTCTCGAAGTAGTCGACAATATCTCTTACAGATATTCTGTAACAAATATTTTTGAAAATTTTCGAAACTTTTTTTGACTTATGAATTCGCAAATGTGACTCGAATTTTAGAATCGCATCCTTCGAATAACTTATACATTATAAATATTTTTCGCATTTCTCTGTCGTCTTACGCCAATAGATCCCGCTTTTCACTTTCGTCGAGAGTACGCCATACACACACACTATCGTTTATTTCTATAAGCTTGTATAAAAAAACGAACCCTTTTTGTTTGTTCTTTTCTTTCCTTTTTTTATCATTTTCGTCGTTTTGTACACCAAGGACGAGTGAGTGCATGAAGCAAACTATATTGGGACATGAATCCTGAATAAATACTTAATATTACAACAAAATCTTAAGTATTCTTCGTAAATGTCACCGCTATATAGTTTGTAAGAAAATAAGATATTTTACTTGAAGATTTTTATGTACAGATATTACAAACAACGTTTCGTAATGCGTAGGCAATGCGTCCTACTCTATTATTATACATACTGCAGGGAAGGATCTATACGAATCCGCCCTCTATCGAATTCGATTCGTGTCGTCTGTCAAATTTTGTGGATCTTCGATATTTGGTATCGCTTCTTAAAAGCGAGTAATTGCCGCTTATATCGATAATACTGACCTAAAACTTTCCGTATACTTGAAGATTAAGCATGAAATTTTATGTTATGTTTTTAATGTGCTTTTTTAATTCTCTCTTTTTGTTTTTGAAAATAATTAAGATTAAATTTATTTGAATAATATCAATATAAATTTATATATAAATTTATATATAATGATTACATATATTGTATAAACACTTAAAGTATGACTTTAATAAGATAATAGATTAATACTATATCAATATTACGACTGAAATATCTTTCAAATAAATTTTATTATAATATAAACTGTTCTATTACGATAATTTATTAAATTAATATTAGACCATACATTAAGATTTTTTTTTTTAAGTTTATTGTACTATCAAACGTATCTCCAACAATTTATTTTTTCTATTTTTTTTTTTAATATTGCAATATTAGTATGAATGTATCGCAATCATCACAAAAATATTCTTTGTAGATTATGAAACTATTTTAATTTCAAACTTTGAAACAAACATAGTAAATTTTAGATATTTATTTATGAATCATCAAAAGAAATTTTATTCAAGTACTAATAAGTTAGCATCATCGAAATAAGCAGCGCTTACTTTATTTAAATTCAATTTGAAAAGGAAAGAAGAGGAAACAATGATAAATTAGATTAATATCGCTGAAACTGCAATTTTTGTAGTTTTTTCCTTTATCGTTAATTTCTTATTCCATAAAAAAAATTAATTAATCATTATTACGTGATATTATTTACAGATGAATTTTGTTCGAATGTAATTTATTGTACTTGATTTCTTTCGGAGAACTTGGTTCGTAATATTTTCTCGGATCTTTTAGGATTCTCCATGTTTCTCATCTTTTGCGTCATTTTGATGAAACAAACAATCACCGGAATCTCGTTTGTCAAGAATGTATTGAATGGCGTATTTCGATGGAAAAGAAACGAAAGCCAATTTGAACGAACCATGTTCTCGAGCTGATCGCACAAAATATTTAACGAGCCGATCTTGCTAACAACGGCATGACGAATCAATAAACCTCACAGATGCCCGCCGTTTCGGCCAACAACGTGCTAATCCTACCTCAACGTTCGATCGCACTTAAAAATCTCTGGCTACTATCATTCCTATTGAAGATCTCTCTCTCTCTCTCTCTCTCTCTCTCTCTCTCTCTCTCTCTCTCTCGCTCACATGCATAGCAGTTATATATAGTCTCTCTATGGAGTTTCTTAACGGAACGGTACCTTCACAAAAACCGTTTACGAAGTTTCATAACTTCGATGACCTGGGGAGAAAAAGTCATTTTGCTTGACGTGAGAAAGGGATAATATTGCGCTGAAATAGCGTCCGAATTTTGGCTATGTGGAACAAGAGTTATTCCAGCCGACCGATCACACGCCATCGCGAACATTTATATACACACATACATACATACATACATACACACATACACACACACACACATACACACACACACACACACACAGGACGAAGATACCACCGCACTCACACTAGGAAGTCAGGATCACTGCAGTCATCGCCGCTGTCGCTGCTATCGGAGATTCTTCTCCTCTTCTTCTTCTTGTGCTTTCTTACTGACTTGTCTGCCTTGTGTGAGCGGTGTGACTCCCGCTTCCGGTGTGATTCCCTTGCTTCCGGATTGGTGTGTATCGTCAGCTTCGGCACCCTCGGCGTCGTCGCTGCTACTGTCGTCGTCGCTGTTGGCGACACAATTACCGAATTATTCGGATGCTCCATCGGAGCAGTCAGATTCGATTGCAACGGTAACTGAAACTGTTGCTGACCAGCTGCGATGACCAGAGAGGTGGAATCTCCCACGACGGCACCGGCCGTTATCGTCCTGTCGCCGCTAGCTTCGGGATGTTGTGATATCCTTGCCATGTGCGGATTCTCTGCGCTGTGCCTGCCACCGCCGCTAGTATCGGCAGCATCGTTACCATCGTCGTCTGGTTCCTCGGGATCAAATTTAAGCATCAGTAGCTTGAAGTCCAGATACTCTTTCACGAGCTTCTTCCTGCCTTTCGCGTCCAATTCCTTATTGACATTCGTCACACCTTCTCGCAGCTTGTACAACGTAGCCTTGGGTTCGAAAAGTAGATTGCTCTTGCGATTTACCGTCTTTTCATAGACTTTGGCTGCTTCCGACGGTGAATATTGACCGATCTTCGCATCGGAAAAACCATAAAGATCTTTAAGATGTTGCCGAAGTGTTAATAAAAGCAAAAAGCCTTGACTGGCGGTAATATACTCTCTGAGCAAAGTGGTATCGTTTGGTAATCTGGCCAAAATAGCTTCTTCATCTTCTTCATCATCCTCTTCGTCCTCCAAGACCGATAACAACTGATGTGGTTGATCGTCTGGTCCCATTACTGTCGTTTGTTCCGTCAGCTGACCTGTTGGTTGCCCTAACGTATGCCTGGATTGTCCAGATTGTCCCGCACTGTTCTCTTTAGGCAGCAGAGCCTCTTTAAAAGACTGTAATAGATTTGTCCCAGACATAGAAATAATAATGTCAATGTGATGGATAATGAAGAGCGGTTCATCTTGTACTTGATATGTAAAGTAGGCGAGATTGTCCGCCAAATATAGCATCTGCGATAGACTAGTTTTAGCACTCTCGTCGAAGTGCTTGAGAAAAGACAATACGATCGCTCGCCTTTGCTGTTTCGTGTTGCGCAAAATTGTATAGAGAAAACCGTTGAGCGCGCCTGGAAATTCACCTTCCTTCGTTCGCATACCTCTCGTAATGCTATTCTGTAGAATTTGCTGCAGCCGGTAGCTCAATTTGATGCCAAATTGCGACTTCATGTGAATGAAACCTGGGTATTTCTTTTCGATATCCTGTAATTGTTTATCCGCACTGTGGCTTACAATTTTTTCGCAGTCGGTACTCATGCAGATCAAATAGGGTACTATCTGGACGGGATGTACCAGACCTTGCGCCAGGATCAACTGAATAACTTTGAGAGCCGCGTGTCGTACGCTTACGTTGGCGTGCAGGAAAGATTCAAGGATTTCTTTAATATAGAGTTGGATAACAGTGCTCGCCATACCCGACGATACGTCACCCATTTCCTTTAAATTCTCCTGTTTAGATAACTTTGCCCACTCTAAATCCTGCTTGATCATCCTCTTCTCCTCTTCTTGCAAATATACTTCAATGTTGTTAAGCACTTGAATTCTCATGTGAACCAGTGCATACTCCGATGTGAGCAAGTTATGGTAGAGTTCTTTCAATTCCGGTAACATCATAAACTCATAATGTCGTATGCAGAGAGAACCAATGGCCGATAGCGTAAAGTGTCGAATATCATCGTTATCCAAGTGAACGAAATAACTAAGTGTCTCGAAGACTTGATCCTTGATGTTATCTGCCAAGCCTTCTATCACCTCTGAATCCGTGAAGTTAAAATGGCGCAGCAATAAGCCGACCGTGAACAGCGCTCGCCGGAAAAACGGTCTGCATCTTATTAGCATGGGATTATTTGGATCCTTTTCGTAAAACGATTTGTACTCCGTTAAATGTCCATAATATTTCTTAAAGCAGTCTCGTATCAGCTTGTAATTTCGTGTGACATTATTAACTACAGAACCTAGACACGATAAACAGCTTGCGACCACTGATCTATCATGTTGCAAGATTAATTTTACTGAATCTTCTTCCAACTGCGCCAAAAAAGTTTCACTAGGATGTTCCATTAGAGGCACTACTAATTCGAGCGTGTGTGCAACACTGCTGATGATCTGATAATCGCCCTGTGTTTGACATTTTAAACTCAGATAAGGCTGTAGAGTGATCGCATGATTGACCAGTAATCGAGGTCGGATCTTCGCGAACAGATGAAGCGTTGTTAGACACGCAACCAATCTCTGTGACGAGCCTTTCTTTTCCGATTTCTCCGAGTCTAGATTTGTCTCTTCTAACCGTAATACGTTCTCGATCAGGCAGTCCACGATCTGCTTGCACGCAGTCAACAAAGCTCGTGGTGGCTCTGTCTGCATTTTTGTGCTATCATCCTTATCCTCCTTCGGCTTAAACAAACTTACCAAAAGCTGCTCAAACCACTCGAGTCCCATATCCTTGCTAGTTGCTACAACGTCCGTAATGTTCATTACTTTCCTCAACAGCGATTCTGTGTCAAGAGAAGGGCGCTCACTTACTGGGGTAAACCACATGTTTTGGAAAACCTCCATGACGAGTTTCCGAATGCCCTCCTCGTCGTTCACTCTCCTTATCATTTTCACGCATATTTCCGGGATTTTCGGGAAATCTGGACACTCCATGCAGATATCTTTGAGAATCTTGATGACACGCTTTCGGACGCTCACACCAGTATCCAAAATTCTTGCTGACAGCATGTCATAATATTTATCTATCAGTTCTGGTCTACTCAATACAAATTTTCCTACCAAGTCAACCGCTGCTTCTCGCACTGATGTTGAATGATCGAGGAACGAGTGCTTCACACCTAGCTGCATGTCCACTCTTGCTAACACGCTCGAATCAGCCTCGACAATCATCGTGAGGCACTTCATTGCCTTGGTTCTAATAGCAATTGATGATTCCGTCAGTACATGAAGAATCTGTTTTAGATATTTATCAAAACTCTGCGAAAATGGTCTCTTGGATGCAAGATACTGCGAGATAAGTTCCGCGGAATTATAGTCAATGTATGTCTGAAGGATATCCGGTTTCGTTCCTGTACTACTCAATCTTATTCTACTGATAATGTATTTTTTCTTCTCCTCTATAATTCGGTAAGCTTCCGAATTTTTCTGCTCGTTATTGTCGTTCTCATCTGGATCTTGCTCATCCAATTCTGACTCAGTGTCTTGATCGCTGCTATGATGCCGATTTTTCTTCTTTGTCCGTTTTTTATTTATTTTCTTGCTTGGACTATTTTTTGGCTGACCCACTCGGGACTTCTCCATCGCGCAATCCCGATACCATTGGGCCAGATAAAAGTAACGCGCGTATCCAAGAGCCGAATCCTTTGTCCCATTGACGGCCAGATAATCCAGAAGTACTTTCTGTAAAAATACGGTCCTCTCTTCATCCTCACTCAATCCTACAATGTCTTTGTCTTTTATCTGATCGTAATCAGAATCCTTTTGTTGCTCGAGCTTGATATCTCGTATAATTTGATCAATGGTTGATAATTTGCAGTGTGAACTGACAGCATCCTTACGTAATCTAGCCGCTACCACGCCAAGATAATCGATGGAAGCTACACGAAGTGACATATCAGAGCTCTTATTAGAAAAATGTCCAACTAATAGGTTTCCGAGAAGACTCAATAGCAATTCAGCAGCAGGCCACTCAGGTTTATTCACCGTCGCTAATAAATCTTGTACGAAATTCTCGAACAATGGTCTATAATCAATCTCCTCGCCCTTATTACCGCATTTATTGAGAAATACCGTTAAAAAATTCCCAGCTATTCTGGTGGCAGTCTCATATCTATTGATGATAAGAACGTCAGCGTCTACATGACTGGATCTTTTCTCATCGTCCTCTTTCGATTTGGAATCTGATAGAACTACCACGCACTGGATAAGCTGCAGGACCAAGGCGGTCAACATCTGTATGTAATCCTCAGAGTTGAGCCTGTACGTGCGTAAACTCCTTTTGCTGCTGGGTAGTCTCGCAATTGACGCCAAGATGTCATCCAATAATAATCTCCTATGTTTCTCGTACTTTGTGAATATTACAGTAACGAGTTTCAATGCGCTCAACTGAAGATCGCTTACCGATTCAACGAAAAACGGTGCAACGCCTAATGATGATGCATGCAGAACACTCGTGTCCGTTAGAACCTGTATATTTAATAGCTCAGCCAAAAGACCTACCAATTCGTGCATCTTGTTGTAAACCTGCAGAATGTTCTTTTCGCGTACTTCTTTCGTATGAAATCGCTTCTTGCGCATAGAATTATAATTGTCAGCTTTGTTCTTCGTATCTATCTTATATACGGGATCGAAAGAGGGATAAATCGTATTTTGCAACTGAAACTTCATGAAAAGGACTATTCGGTCAATCACATCTTCTAAGTAGACTGTCTTCGGCATGTTGCTAGAGGTCATAATGTGCAACGCGATCAATGACGCATCCACGGCACGTTGTACCCGTTCCATCGCCAATTGCATCCATAATCGTCCTTCTTCGACATCATCATCTGGATCCACGAGTGGTGACACTCTCGCTCCATCTCGTATGTTCTTTTCCAAGATGTTCAACAGCCTTATCAATTTATCTGTAGGTATCGACTCCATAGCACCCAATGTTTTGAGTTTGGCTGCTTCTGTACAAAGATCATGCAATTGATACTTAGGAATAAGCATCTCCGCAAGTACTTCACCATCATCCTCCATCTCGACGTTTGTCATAAAATCTTCAGTATTCTCAAAAATCGTCTCTATGGTAGAGTTAAATCGTTGATAAGTATTGGTCTCCATTAATTCCTCCACGCTCAGTTTGGCTAACACAGGCACTAATTTCTTCTCAATCTTGCGTATTTTTGGTTTTGTGGGCGAATATGATGTATCTCGTTTATCATCTTCCTCGTCATCATTCAGTATCCTTTTCCTGGCGAATAACGGATTTCGATGGAAAAGCCTGCGACTTCTGTCATCGCTTTTCCGCCGCTCCGCTTTCTCCTTCTCTCGTTGCACCTGCCGCTCTTTCGCACGAGCTTTAAAGTATTTATTGTTCTTACCAATTTCCTCCTCGCTCTCGGAATCGGTTTTTGACGTGTCCTCACGATTAGAAATGCCCATTTTCGCCGCGCGACTCGGAGATTTCTCTGCAAACGCCGCCAGACTCTTCTGCATAAGTGCCTGATCAGCCAACGATAATCTATTTAACATAACAATGGGCTCCTTCAGCTTTTCTGTTCCGGCAAGTTTCATACTCTTCTCTGAGTTATTGTTTTGTTGATGTTGCTGTATATTGGGTGCCATGCTAGTTGCAGCTGGATCTAAAGCGTTAACCATATCAGTGGCATGTACATTCGGATAGGACGTGGTCTGAGAAGTCGACAATAAATGTTGTATCGTATGATCGACACTTTGCTTCGGATCGATATTGTCCATTGGCAAATCAATATCGGCAAGTCCGGTTACCGGGTCAAGAAGAAACTGCTGATTCTCCTGTACTGAATTATCAATGTCCAACGATTGACTACTGCTTAATGCATGATGAACTTGTTGATTTATCATAGGATCATAGAGATTTTGCTGCATACCCATGGCCTGATGTTGTTGCAGAGGCACGTTACGCATTGGAGATGTCATGTGCATATTGTGTTGCGGTGTCATACCAGCCATGTTATGCTGAGGTGTCATATTGGTGAGAGATGCCAGCGGTGCATTGGGAGAATTCATGTGAGCCGGCGAATACATGTTTGGTTGAAGGGTTACGTTTGATAAAGGATTTATACAATTCGCGTCCTCCTGCATATGCTGGGGTGTAGTCAACGTTCTCGTTTGTTCGGTTATAACAGTGCCTCTGGGCGATGGAGAAGGCACGGCGAAGGGAGACATCTGCGAGATGTCTGCATGATTCTGTGGAGTAATCGGCATCCGTGGATGTTGCGCGTGAGTGATGACGCTGACCATCGGCGGCGGAAGTACGGACCTGACTGCTGCGGAATGAGCTGGACTACCTTGAGGCGTTTGCCTGGAGCCCGAAGAGCTCGAGTAGGATGGCGAGAAATGACCATAACTCGCCGGTGATTGATTTGCGTGCAACATAGGTACACCTTGCGTCCAGTTTCTTGGAGAATTGTGCTGGGTTCCTCTGAATACGTCAGGATTTATCTGCAAGATCGCCTTGAGCAATTCAGGTGTGTCTTGCTCATTTTCCAGCGATTGCTCGGTATTCGGATAATTATCCTTGAGTTCAATGTGATCTGACGATGTCTGCGACAGTGACATTATCAGCTGCGGCACGAGATTCTCATCACGAACACTTAACAATATTTGTGCCTCCTCCGCTACTCGTGGATGAAACAGTAGTGACTTATTAGTCAGTGTCTGTGGCAACGGAGTCGGTAGAGGCATTTCGGGTAACAAGTCTGTGAGGCTCGCGATACCAGCGAGGGTAGTTATTGGCACACTTGGTACAACCCCATTCATTTTGAGTTTGATTCGTTCTGGCATTACAGCCTGGACAAAAAAAAGAGAATCAAAATCAGTTTTAGTATTATTAAGATTCCTTGCTTTGTGGGACAATACAATATTCTGAACACTGCACAGACATGCTATGAGTACTTGCTTACGATATGCAGTAAATATAAATCAACTGAACATATCTAAATACACTGTATCCACAAATGTCTAAATAAATCATTGTCAAAGTTTGCTCACTACATCTCAAGACATACTGACACAAATGTTTCACCGTCGAACAGAGCAGTTTCTAATCCTCTTTGAAGGACACTAGCACTAGGTGAATATTGGGAACTCAACAAAGTCTCTTTTAAGTTCCCATGTTGCAAATAAAAATTTCAACCAAATTTTGATGAAGCCCGTGGATCCTCCAATAAATGATCCATGTTTATTAGCACTTTGTTATCCTATAACAAAAATTTGATTTATATAGTCACTTTTTTAAATGTATTATAATATTTTACATACCTTTAATAAAATTAGATATTAAAAAAAATAAAAATTGAAAATATTATATTAAATAAAATTACATGCTAAAATGAAAATAATACATATAAAATTAATTCTGAAGAGAAATGAGGGCAATTGGGAGTAAACGTAGTTAACTTTAGTATATATTTATTAATATATTATTCTATAAAAGTAATCATTTTATATACAATTTTTTGGTTAACATTGCATTGTTAACTAAGAAACTATGTATAAAATTATTATTTTTACGTAATAATATGTTAATAGATAATAGATAATATACGCTAAAGTTAACTGCGTTTGCTCTCAATAAAATTAATTCTCAAAGAATTAATTTTAATGAATCTGAGAGCCAAAGATTAAATTAAATATTTGTATCTAATTTATAAAAAAAATATAAATTACGTATAAATTAATATATACATAAAAAAGAACAACTAACCTAAAATTAAAATGTTTTACGACACGTGTAATTTATATTACTGTAACCAAATATGTTCTTATTTAAAAGTAAACATTATATACAATTTTTAAAAATATTAAAAAACTAT
>Ga0157362_1001317_pt1 | contig 10365 bp, 5 predicted proteins | sample AttlaeALBM3_FD_111480 | JGI IMG/M metagenome (GOLD analysis project Ga0157362, IMG submission 111480) | Fungus gardens microbial communities from leaf cutter ant in Ribeirão Preto, State of São Paulo, Brazil - Atta laevigata ALBM3 | ecosystem: Host-associated > Fungi > Mycelium > Unclassified ... | reverse complement strand
TGTGTGCGCGCGTGTTGAATTATTAAATTACAACTATCACAATTATAACTACCAATATTTTTTATAGAAATGAAATTCATTTCTCATTCTCGTTCTACTATCATATACAGACGGTATTTTATTCTTAATTTTTTTCGATAAAATTTCATCTTGCTTTCACTTTTCCTTAAATGTTTATAAATAATGTTTATAAATAATGTTTATTTATTATCATGTTTACGAAAAGATGCTTAAACATATGTAAGATGTATGTCGAAGGTCCAGATGAGATTGCAAAGTTTGAGAGATGTTCATAAATCGTTTTTATTTTAAGATTTATTTTAAGTAACATCTTAAGATAATAATATAGCCATCTGATTGACTTATTATATCTTAAATCTGTACTACAGTTTTAAATGTATAAATCGACTACGAATACCGGTTTAAGGCCTAAATGATCACATCTGTGAGCAACCTCGTTAACGAATGAAAAAAAATATTGGTGCTGTCATCTTCACGTCTGCCTGTGGACTACATCGCGATTGCCTGCCTCGATAAAGCAGAATTCGATCTGTCGGTAACAAAGTACATATTACAGATACCCACTACACCCACAATGGTAACAGATTCGTTGTTATCTTGTGCAAAGAATTTATAAGAATAAAACAGAAATAATTTGTTCAAAATAGAAATTACTTATTAAAAAATAATTGTTTATAAAATTTTGTCTTTAAAATAGAAAAATTAAAAAAAAAAAACAATTAACATCGAGAATAATTTCTTCAAAGTCTTATTGCCTTCTGTTTCTCCATTTTTATGGAACAAGATTATAGATCGACGCTACACTTTAATATGCATTCGATGTAAACAGGATTTGAGATCGGTCATTTAAATACAAACCCATTGTTTTCCTCACCGCAGCGGTCTTGCGGTTTAATAACCGGAACTCGAGGTAGCCGTCGTTTGTCAGTTCATTAGCGCGCTAACCGCGCTCTAAAAAGAAAAGTCTTCGAAGGATCGTTCGCGCGAGACGCTGCGTTTCGATCAACCGGCACGTCCGCTCTCTACGTTGTAGTCTCTCGCCGCGAACGTAATAATCTTATTTGATTGCTTTCTCTCTCTCTCTCTCTTTCTCTTTCTCTTTCTCGAAGGGGAGGGCTTGGCAAAAATATGAGAAATATACTGTATCGTCCACGCAGCGATTCTCAACCGGGTTGCCCGAGGGTGTCACGAACATCTCTCGGAGAGATGCCGTATTGAAAGACATCCGTTAAACGCAAACATACGTCGTACGTTATAAATAAATTTCTTCCTGATGGTGCAGGAAGAAATATTAACAGTGTTATTTCTTCATCACTAGACGAAAAAAAGATGGGAGTTCTTAATAAGATTTTACAAAAGTATGGAATTATTATCTAATTAATGAATAATTAAATAAAAATACATTCTCGCTGAATAGATTGCGATTAAAATTTGAACTGTCGATGAATATACAACACCGGTGCAAGATGCCGGAATCCGCTTGTTTGCTCATGGCGTTATCTTTCAGACATAGAGTAACGCCATGTGCCCGGATCCAGTTTGTACCAAAGTGCATTCGGTCACCATCTGTGTTGACAAAAAGAAATTTCATTTCGAGAGGAGGGAATAAGAAGAGAAGCGCGCGCGGAAATGCATGGAAATGCACTGTTCAGGGATTCGAGGAAGATTTTGATCGCAGTTAATATCTTAAACCGTCTCCTAATCTAATTCCACTACTTATATCTCTCAGTTATGGACTCTGTGATAAACGATTTCGCCAACCAACCGTTCGTAATCGCGCCGAGACGATGTATTATAAAAGGCACCGTTACAATTAGCGTTTGCAACGAGCAATTTCAGATCGGCGCCCGCGGGACAAAAAGAGAAAGACAGGGAGAGAACCGAGGCTTATCGCAAGCTCCGATCGGCCAACGAGTCCGTGCACAAGGTAGGAAGGTGCAGGCGGATAAATTTCGTTTAACGTAACATCATTAAATCGTGACCGGTCCGCGCCGTTGAGCGCTATCTCAAAAACTTTTACGCGCGAGCAGGCAGGCGCGCGAATGAACGCGAAAGTTGCTGAAGAGAATAAAATTTATGACGATACGCGTCGCGGGTGCAACCTTTCGGCCGATGGGCAACGTCCGCCGCATGCTCGTAGCAACGGTTGCGAGTGCAAAAGAAAAAAAATGAACTACCGCGCGATTGCAAATTTATTCGACTCGCTTCGAGGCAAGCTCGCCACGATATCACCCTCTCGCAAGATGACATGCGATGATACCACCAATATGAAAGTGAAATAAATATTTTAAAAATAACTTTCAATTCACTGCGCAATACTGTTTCAATCAGTATCACTTTGCGTAACGCAATAATATATTTTTATAAACAGGATTGTTACAAATTTTTTATTCTGAAGTTCTGTAATCTTTTTTTTTTTTGATTTCTAGACAAAATTCCATAATTTTCCCTGATGCTTTCAAAAATAATATTTTGACATTTTTGTATTTGAAAACCAAAGAAAGTAATTTAAGCAATGTAAATTACTTATATTAATATTGTCGACACTACTTGCATTTAATTGTTAATTCCAAAATTGTGTAAATGTGACGTATGCATATTAAACTTTTTTAAAGCCAAGAATTTTAATTTTCAAAAATTTTTAATTTCAAAGATTGTAAATTTCATTTAATTTTTAAAGAATTTTAAATTTCACAAAAAGTTTGCAAAATTCTCTGACATTTCCTTGATATCCCTGACTGTTTTCAATTTTCCTGACTTTTTAATTTTGTGACTATCCTATATAAAGGAATACCGAGAGACGTTCTTGTACACAGAAAAAATTATTTTGAACTATATAAAAAAATGAGTTCTAAATAAATTTTAAAATCATTTTTTTTAGTCCATCAAAATAATTATGCAGGACGATCAAGCATGATGAATAATACTGTAAAAAGTTTTAACATTCTAATAACTTGAGCATCCTACACAATTACTTTGATAGCTAAACTAAATGATTTTCAGATGTGTTATATTTAACTAAATTTTTAAATACTTCAACAAAGCCGTTCTTTCTGTGTATATTCAGATGGTATATACCTTCTTAAATTTTTAGATTATTAATTTTTTAATTATGACAATCAATAAAACAATTAATAAAATGGCCATGTTATTGTTATAATATTTATTACCTCGGAAATCATAATTTCAGCTCCAGTAACTTTATCTCGCAATCGCTACAGTTGATTTGAATAACTTTCGAGTGGAAAGTAAATGTACGGAGTGCGAAGCGGAATACAAAAGGGACTCCCGGCCAGAAGAAACGTCGCATGTCGCGCGAGAGTGGACTACGATGGCTCAAATGGCCCGTATTTCAATAATGATAAATCACCCTGGTTCGACGCAACGACAGACACGGTTGGGCTTGAAGATCTCACCGTGAGATATCACCGTCAGGGGTCTATCTCGTGGCTTCTATCTTATAGATAGTCTTATTCTCTCCCAGACCCTACAGGGCGATTCAAAATGAAACAGCACTCTCAAAGACACTTCACAAACACGATATTTCCTATTGTCACCTATAGATTATGTTTCACCTATAGGTGTTCACCTTAGACTTTCTTTTTGTACGTCAATCATGATAACGTTTGTCCGTCTTGTGACACTACATGGATGATTCTTATGACAATTCAATATCAGAGAGATATAGTTCGTATAATATTTCTTCATGATGATGTAATACATTCGTAGAGGCATACTAAAGATTTCGACATATCAAGAAGCTTTTAGAAATATCGACATATTCTTGAGATAAATTTAAACTCCTATGCGCGACGGGAAACTCACGCGCTTCTTGCAACATCATTTGTAATGATTTTCCTCGTGCTATTCGCGCCCGATCAGCAAAAGACTCCGTCCTATTCTATACGTGCTTCCAACATCGCGTTCATGTCCAGATGCGTGGCACGTAAAGAAATCAAGCGAAGATAACTCCTACACGGGAGATATTATGTTGTGATATACACCCGACTGCCGAAGTATTACGTGTACCCCGGACGTGTACGTGTGCGTTCACGGTCTCGTATTCACGAAAGCAATGAATACGAGATGCGGGATCAATTCAAACGACGGATTAAACGCGTTCGAGATCGTTTGGGGTCGTAAGAAGGAAGAGAAGAACTCGATAGGGCATAGTTATATACTTCAGACTCTGTCTGAAGGCGTTAGCCGAATATTGGAATTTTCTCATCGTCTTGTCGTCTTGTCATAACAAAATTCTCAAAAACAACCAATTTTTTTTACCGAATTAAGAATTTAAATTTACAACATTGATAATGTTGCGCAGGATATAAACAGTTTTGCTAAAGTATTAAAAAATTCAACTAGATCTGAAAACAATTTTGTTAGACATCAAAATAATTATGTAGAATACTCAAGCGAGTTTTTGCAATACCATTTTCCAAATATGATAAACGCTAAGGTCAGATAATCTTCTTCTTAACAACTACTTAAGAAAAGGATAACGTGATTTTAGCGTTTACCGTATTTATTGCAAAAACTAAATAAAGCCTAAAAAAACACAGTCTTATGTATAACGCATAATGCATAAAATGTAAGAGACTCAACCAATTAGAATCTTTCCTTTTCATGAAATGAATAAAGATCATAACACAAAATGACATAAGTTTCGTAAGGCTGATAGACTAATGAAAATCCGACATAAAGACGTCATGTTGAATTTACATAAAATGTTCATTAGCTATGGTTAATACAATAGTTTATGGCATTTTGTATGTGACGGTCCTATCTCTGATTATTTGATAGTTAATTGTCATGTTTTATGCATTATGAGTTATGCAAAGATCTGTGTTCCAGACTTAACAGTCCAGACAATCATCTTAAGTCCTGCATAATCATTTTGATCCAACGAAATTAAACTATTTAAATATGAAATAAGTTCAAATGAAGTTTTCAAATAAAATAAATCAAATTAAAAATAAAAAAGCTTCTAAAAGTACAACGCAGAATATTGTTGCGGAAAAATATTTATTGTAAACACAATTAAACAATTAAATATTTCGATTCGCAGTTAAGATCCTTATATAAAATCGAAGTAAAGTTTTACGTAGTCGCTAAAATATGATACTAAACAAGATTACAAAATTGTTGTCATAAAAATTGTTTGTAAAAAGAAACGTGGATAAATTTTTGGAAGAATATCAAAATCTTAATCAAACTTTATCATACCTAGGAATTGTTGAATTTAATTTCCATTCAATTTCCATAATATTATCAACAAAATTATTTTTCAATCTGTACGTATCTAGCTAAGTTTTTAAATATTTCTGCAAAACCGTGGATACAAGGCTAATCGAATTAGAAAATATATTCTGTGTAATAACAGAAATGAGTGTTTTTTCGGCGACCGGTTTGTTCTATTTCCAACGTGGTGTTACACGATTATTTCCTCCCTGCACCTTGCACGTGTCTGTACGACATACGGCAGCCGCATACCTGATGATACGCTCTTTTCTCCCGTCGTACTCGTAGTCATCGCCACTTCTGTCGCCGGTCTTTCGCGCGCATCATCGTGAGTCGTCTAACCGCGTCAACTCTACGTCTCACGTACGCGATACGTAATTTGCCACTAGTCGACGAAACTGCGCGAGGAAAATCATAGAAATTGCAAGGGAATTTCTTTCAATGTCGCGATATGCTATTTAATTATAAAACTTCTCTGAGAAACTCTTATTCAAAACTCCTATCTTTTTCTTATGCATATTTCTATCAGTGCAGATTAACTTTAATCTCCTTTCAACTTCGCTTTTTATCTCTTCCTAGTTCTTAGAACTAGAAAAAGGTGAAGAGTAAATACATTCGAGATTAAAGTTAATCTACATTGCTGGAAACAGGTTTTAATGCATTTTGATTATCACAGCGTACTTGGACTTGCGTTTTAAAGATCGAAAAAAGAATATCGTGCGTTTAGATTTACGTCCGTTCTTTTCACGACGTGTCGTTACGCCATCAGTTTGTGTAATTCTATGAAATCTTTTCACGGTCATATTCGCGACTCTCATTTTGCCATGCGCGAAATCATATAAATTTAACGTCACGTTCTCCGCGGCCGCATATAAATATCACTAATAATTTTCTGTCTGTAGACGGCCGTAATCTGCATGTCTTTCAACGACAGTGAAAATGCACATGTCTGAACCGGATGCGTAGGTTACGCGTCCCTGACCTAGGACGTTTCGATTTTATAGAGTTAAAAGAGCCAGCAACGAGTGTCCCGACCGTGAGAAGTACTGAAATACCCATCTAAGAGAATCAATAATTTCGTGGTTATCGTTTTCGTTTCGTGGAACGATGATCCTCTTATCTTACATAATCGGAGAATGAGAAACGAGAGAACCGTATGGGAAATTTACATAATAGTGCATTAACGATCCAGTCAAATTTGTAGTCATTAAAGGGACATTCGATTCGCAAATTGGAATTACATTCACCCTCCTAATACAATTAACGTCCTCACATTCATCAATATTCAGAAACACACGGTAATCCCAGCGGGTATAACTAACGTTCACTAATAACATTCGAGAGGTAATGTACGGTTGAAATAGTACGACTAATAGGTAAGCGCGACCGTAAACAAATCTGCGGATATACGGTCGTCGTATTTATATGGATGAAACCATCGTACGAGGAACGTGCGCGCTCTGAAAACGTATGATAGAGAAAGGAAATAACGTTGAGAGAAAGAGAAAGAAAGAAGAGCCGAAAGTAGTGGCGAGAGCAAAGCGCCTGGAGGTGCTTCTCCGTTGAACGCGCGGTGTTTAAAATCAAACGGAAACCCAGTTTAAGACCAGTGTACCTCTCCAGCATTCACTAATAATAGAGCAGATACTGGAAGGTTAGAAATACGACTTCCTCCCTTTGGCACGCCGCGCCGCGTGTGCCCCGCGTCCTAAAAATAACGAACGGACGTTCGACACACGCTCATCAGAGCGAGGAAAGAAAGGGCGAGGATGAGCCGCAGGGCGGCTGCCCAATTCAAACAGTAGGTACCCCCGTGCACCAGCACGTGCTTCCACTTATCCCCGGCGATAAGCTATTGGATTTGTACGTGCGTGCGCGATTTATACGGTAGGCCACGACCCGGAAACCGTGTGAACTAACCCAGCATCGCTGGTTTCAACCTCGTGATCAATTCAAAGTTCGAATGAACAAAAAACTTGAGAATCTTGAGGCCAGAATCTTACTCTGCGATATACCTACAGCAGGCCTGTCCAATTTGAGCTCCGACGCTAAAAAGCAAAGCTACTGACGTAAAAAAATCAATATGAATAAGATTTCAAAAACTTACAAACTTACAAATGTAAAATTTACAGTCTATGAAATCTTAACTTTAATCACATTAAATTTTCTTGCGTCCATGGGCTTTGCTTTTTGGCTCCGGCGCTCAAATTGGACAGGTCTAATCTACAGCGTATATAACACTAAGGCTCAGTTTCACAATTCACTTAACCGAGGTTCAACTTATTCTTATCTCTTTCCAATTCTAGTATTAGAAAAAGATGAGAAATAAGTAAATCTCGGTTAAGAGTTAACCATGAGTTATGAAACTCTGGGCCGGTATATATTCATCCTCTTTCTTAGACCGTCTCATTTCAAGACCGTCTTAAGTTCAGTCCTGAGATGTCACGAACCTATCAGAGGGCCGCATTAACGTCTTAAGATAGGACTCAAAACGGTCTTGAAATAAGAATCGACTATGAATACCGCCCTAAGTGTAAGGTGTAAAAGAAAAAGAAAAATTGCTCAATGGCCGACATTCTAGTAATGTCTTAAATCGCTAATGCGGCCCTCTGATTGGTTTATGACATCTTAAAATTGTACTTAAGACGGTCTTAAATATAAGATCCGACTATAAATACCGATCTATATATAAATTCATGATTAATAATACCTACATGAATTTTTCATTAAATTATCTTCGATTTCGCCACAGATCTTTGAAAGTTATGCATTTTTTTGGTCTCCTTTGTCTTTCCGCATACGCACGAGTGCATAGCTTTACCGCATATTTGCTTGGATTCAATTGAGCAAATAGAGAAACGTGGTTCTTTCTCGTCTGTGAGGCTTCCCTCGTCACAGGATCGATACCAGTTGGAGGTTTGTGATGCGGACAGTGTTGTGATGAGCATTACAATTCTATTCGTAGGAGACCCTACACTATCGATTACGCACAGAAGTGGCTACATGTCGATGAACTCGATCTGTACATAGGACATCGTATTTCGAGATATAGTACCAGCATATATTGCCGTTTTGCATGTCGAGCTCGACTAAATTAGAGACTCGATAGAACTGGATCTCGTTTAACTGCAACTACCTTTTTTCATCAACGAACACGGATAAAATCTTATTTTCTGTGTAATTCCAAATAAAAAACTTTAATGAAATTTAAATGAAAGCACAATAATAGCTAGATTTTACGTCAACGAACTAAGCCAGGTTTTAATACTAAAAATTATATGGCAAATATACAAGCGTTTCAGCCTCTATCCAGACCATTTTTAATGTAAAAATTATCAAATGTCAATTAAATATACAAATCAGTAAACTGTAAATATTGAATATCAGTTATAAACATAAAAATTAATGAGATTTAATAAAACTTCAACTTTTTTTTGCAGCTCTATCATTAAGATATTTAATATAAAAAAATTATGAAGTAGTTCATCTGACTTGCGATTATACCCAATTTGAATGCATGCAAAATTTAATTTCGTTCATTATTCTTATCGTATGACGTGTATCACGCTCCTCGAAATGCTCCTGGTTATTCGCAATAATCACGCGATCGTAAGATGTCGAGGATAAGTGCACATCGTCTCTTCATCTATTCCGTCTGTCACCGCATAATACACGATGTGAATTCTTGCCCAACGATTGCTGATCAATGTAATTGCATTGCCTTTCACGTAAGATAAGAGCTCGATGGAATCTCCCAACTGCGTTTATCGCGTGACATCGCGATCTTCGATGCTACTTCGTGAATCTCTCAGCTTCGATTTATCGGTCGAAAGTTCAACAATAAATAAATTTCATAATATTCAAAAAATTGCAACGGTTTCTTCTTCCCGTTAGAAAGCCCTAAATTTTTTTTAAAAAATTTTGTATCTGATAATACGATCTAGATAATACAATACAATAAATTATACACGTCAAAGCACGGAAGCCGTGCGAGTTTTACCTTAGGATCATGAAAATTAATTTATAAGACAGATAAGATGCTACTTTATGAAGCCACCGCTCTTGGTTAAACTTTTCAACTTGTCTTTCTCCGATCGAACTCTGCTGACTACAGCGTGTTCCGAAGCGGGGATCCCGTCGTCGACTCGAATTGTGCTCTACCGATCACGCAAACGAGCAGGATCCTGACAGAGGCGTTAGGATCGTTCGGCGCAGCGAACGGCGCAAAACGGGTTAAAAGCGAGTTAATAGCAAGTTGTCCGGCAAAGAAATATGTCGACGCGACGGACGACCGGACAGTTGAGGATAGTCGATTCTCTTTCCTTCTCTCCGGGGGAGACTTTTCTGACGATACGCCGCGAGGACCTTTTCGCGACCGAACGTCTATCTTCGCGCGATCGCGGAGTCGTGGCGCACGCCAGGGTGAAAGTTACTCGTCGCGACATAAACATCCTGGATAACGATTACGATAAATTCAACGAGCCGGCCAATTCCCCGTCCAGGCGAAATGCCATGTCGCTTATTCGGTTTCTCTTTCAGACGTATAGATGTCTTTCAGGGGGATTCCGCTAAGTATCCGAACAACTATTTCCTTACTTTATATATAATCTTTAACATTAGATATCTCAACGATATTAAGCCGCAAATTAAATTTTCTATCTTAAAGTTAAATTCGTTGAAATTACACAAAAAAGTAACATTTCATTGCTCGTTCATGTTTTACAATTCATACATATAATTCACGTATGTACCAATATTTTCATTAAAAGAAAATCAGCTCTAAATTGTACGAAAGAGTCGTAAGTAAAATTTCTTAGGTACATAACTTACATATATATAATACAGCCTATGTCTATACACAGAAAAATATTCTATTACTAAGTGATTATACTCGATTTACTTTCTTCCTTTAAGTAACGATTTTCTTTAACAAAGAATATTTTCTTGATAATGATCTTAAAATATACTATTAGAAATTTTATAAAACCCATTATTATGTATTAAAACTAGAATTTATTTTTTTTTTTTTAAAGAAATTATAAAATTGATCAAAAAAGTGATTTCACATAATAATATGCAAATCTAATTTTAATTTAATCTTCA
>Ga0157362_1001316_pt1 | contig 10366 bp, 14 predicted proteins | sample AttlaeALBM3_FD_111480 | JGI IMG/M metagenome (GOLD analysis project Ga0157362, IMG submission 111480) | Fungus gardens microbial communities from leaf cutter ant in Ribeirão Preto, State of São Paulo, Brazil - Atta laevigata ALBM3 | ecosystem: Host-associated > Fungi > Mycelium > Unclassified ... | reverse complement strand
CGAGCCGATCGGCAACATCACGCCGGCCGAAGCCGAGCAACAATTCTACGCCGCTATGGACCACGTCCCCATGGCAGCCTAATTTGAGCAATCCAGTCTCCGCCAATCCCGGGGCGGTTCACTGAACAGAACTGACTGGTTCGTGAGTCTGCCCAACGGCTCCGAGATCCTGTTTCATGGTCTCGACAGTTCGGACCGGACCGAGAAGATCCTCGGTCTGGAATTCGCTACAGTCTATCTGAACGAGGCGAGCCAGATCAGCTACGGCGCACGCAACATGCTGCTGACGCGCTTGGCGCAGAAAACAAAGCTGGTCGCCAAAGAGTATATCGACGCCAACCCGCCAACGACCTCGCACTGGCTCTACAGCCTGTTCGAGCGTCGGATAGAGCCGAAAGGCGGCGAGCCCCTGCCCGATCCTGCTTCGTATGCGACAATGCAGATCAATCCGGACGCGAACCGGGACAATCTCTCGCCTGAGTATCTCGCCCAGCTGGAGGCATTGCCGGAAAAGGAGCGTCAGCGCTTTCTCTTCGGGAATTATCAGACCGCGATTGACGGCGCGCTCTGGACGCTGGATCGGATCAGACGGACCTCAGCGGTCACTGAGGAGGAACGCACTGTCTTCCTCGCGGATATGCGTCGCATCGTCGTAGCGGTCGATCCCTCCGGCTGTTCGGGCCAAGAGGATTACCGCTCAGACGAGATTGGCATTTCGGTTTGCGGCATTGACCGTGAAGGTTGCGGCCACGTGCTGGCAGATCTGACATGCCGCACCGGCCCGGCCGGATGGGCGAAAGTCGCGCTCGAAGCCCTCGACCTCTGGAAGGCCGACCGGATCATCGCAGAACGCAACTTTGGCGGGGCAATGGTCGAGCAGACGATACGCTCGGTCAGGGCAACGGCTCCGATCAAGATGGTGACGGCCTCACGCGGCAAATACGCCCGGGCCGAGCCGATCGCCGCGCTCTATGAGCAAGGCAAGGTCACTCATCATGGGCGCTTTCCTGATCTTGAAGATCAGATGTGTCAGTTCTCGGCTTCCGGCTTTCAGGGCGCTCGCTCACCTGATCGGGCCGACGCGCTGGTATGGGCGCTGACAGAACTGATGTTCGAAAAGCAGAGCGCCCCGGCTGGATGGGCGCCTGCACCGGTTACTTTTGGACGATAAGGCTCTCGCATGGACTGGCGGCATCTCACCGAGCGATACGTCGCGCCGCAAGGCCTGACTGTGCGGAGTGCTCGTCTGCTCAATCTCCGCCGTGTGCTCGACGGAACGATGTATGACGTTCTGCCGCACGATTTCTCGGATGAGTATTCCGGGGCCGGTGAGTACATCCCCCTCTCCCGCCGCCGCCCGTCCGTCCGCACCAATCTATGCCGAACGGTGGTTGATGACAGCGTGTCGCTCTTGTTTGGTGACACGCATTGGCCGAGCTTCCGGGCAACGGACCAGAACACGAGCGATGCGCTCAACGCCTTTGCCCGGTGCGCGGGGCTTCGGACCCTCATGGTCGAGGCAGCAACGCGGGGTTCGATCGGTTCTGTCGCGATCCTGGTCGAGGCAATCGACAGCCAGCTTGCACCCACATTGCTCGACACGGCCTATCTCACGCCGCGTTGGGACGCGCTTGGTCGCCTTCTTTCGGTGCAAGAGCGGTTCATTGTTCAAGGATCTGATTTAGCCGCGTCCGGCTATCCGATCCCTGACGATATGACCGGTGCGCTGTATTGGTGGCAACGAACATGGACGACGCAAGAGTGCGAGGTCATGCAGCCGCAGCCCGTCAGTTCGGACAAATCAGCCAGCATTGATGCTGAGCGGTCGAGCAAACACGGCCTTGGCTTCGTGCCTATTGTCTGGATCCGGAACCTTGGTGGTGCACCGGGCGAGGCTGACGGGGCTTGCACGTTCGAAAAGGCGATCGATACCGTTATCGAGGCCGACTATCTCCTTTCCCAGGGTGGTCGCGGCTTGCGCTATGCCTCAGACCCAACGCTGGTGCTCAAGGCTGGTCGGGAAGAGTCCGGCGCTCCGGCCCGACAAGGTGGTGCGGCCTCGGCTCTGACCCTGCCCCCTGACGGCGATGCCAAGCTGCTAGAGATCAACGGTGCGGCAGCTGATGCGGTCCTGACCCACTACCGGGAGTTGCGGGCCCTTGTGCTCGAGCAGCTTCACGGCAACCGGGCCCATTCGGACAAGATTTCCGCAGCGCAGTCCGGCCGAGCCATGGAGATGATGTGCCTGCCGCTCATCTGGCTCACGGATCGGCTCAGGCAGTCCTATGGCGAGAGCGGGTTGCTATGCCTGCTCCGCATGGTCTGTCAGTTCTCCGCTGCTCTGGCTGACGGCGTGCTGATCGACGGCGAGCGGCAAAAGGATCTCGACCCGACTGGCCTCTGTCTGCACTGGCCGCCGTGGTTCGACCCGACCGAGCCCGAATTGCTGGCGCTGGCCCAAGGGCTCGTGACTGCAGTGGATGGTGGTCTGATCGCGAACCAGACCGCCTGCATGATTTACGCCGCCCGGATCGGTGTCGCCGACGCCTCCGAGGAGTGGGCAAAGATCAGAGCCGAGATTGCGAATGGTGAGCGTGTGGCCAAACCCGCCGACGCGGTTCGCAAGGATGCCCTCGTTGGCAAGACGCTCTCGCATCAGGTCGAGGCGTAATCGCGGCTGATGCCGCACCCCAAAAAGAGAGACAGATGTCCGAATCAACCGAAATCGACCCGAACACCGTTCGGGAGCTCGAGCGTGCGCGCGCTGACCTCAAGACGCTGCGTGCCGAACTCAAGGGCGTGCAGGAAGACGCCGACCGCGCCCGCAAGGAGCGTGACGGCTTCAAGGGCCAGATGGAGAAGCAGCGCGCTGAGCATGACGCCAAGCTGGCCGAAGCCACCGCTTCAAATGACACTCTCCGCGCCGAAAACGAAACGGCCATGACCGAATTGCGCTCGGCAGGCGACAAGGCCCTGATGCACGCGAAGGCCGAGGCGATTGCGACCCGACTGGGCGCTCATGACCCGGCTGATGTGGTGCGCCTGCTCGATCTCTCTGCCGTCAAGCGCGGCGAGGATGGTGCATTCGAGGGGCTATCCGAAGCTCTCGAGGCTGCCAAGGAGAGCAAGGCCTATCTGTTCGGCGAGCCGCCCAAGACCGGTGCCGAGCAAGGTACGACCCGCACCGCTCCCGCACCCCAGCCGGGCAAGCCTGAGCCGGTAAACGCCCGCACAATGGCGACGCAGGATTACGAGGCGCAGAAGCGCCAGTTCCTCGCATCCTGACAATCCCTTTCCCCGCCTGGCTGATGCTGGGCGTGACCGTGCCTGATGGCGCAATTCCCTTCCCCAGCATCATGAGAGTGCAATGAGCATTACGAATTTCCCGCTGCAGCTTCAGGCAGCCATCCAGCAGGGCTACCTTGCCCGCGAATTCGAGAATGGCCTGACCTCCAAGCTCGGCTTTCGTCAGATCGCAGACCGTGAAAACGTCTCGGCTGGTATTGGTGAAACGATCACCAAGACACGCAAGAGCCTGAAGACGCCGGTTACCACGCCGCTTAATCCGGCATCGAACACAAATTTCGATAACGGCCTGACGGCGACCGGATGGGGTGTCGAACAGTACACGCTCACGCTGAACCAGTACGGCGACACGACCGATCTGAACATGGTCACGTCGCTCGCCGGCATCGCGAGCCAGTTCCTTGCCAATGCCCACACCAACGGCATTCAGGCAATGCAGTCGCTTGATCGCCTCGCTCGCAATGCCCTGTTCGGTGGCGCGATGAACGGTGTTGGCGGCTATCTGGGCGGTAACACACGCGTTTCCACGACACTCGGCTCTGCCGGAACCACGATCAGCGTTGATGATATCCGTGGCTTTCAACGCATCATCTACAATGGTCAGGTGACGCCAATCGGCAGTGGCGCCGGCATGACGATCACTATCGGTGCCAATGCCTACACGCTCGTCAGCGTTTCGGCCGACGCAACCAACGCCTCGACCGCTCCGGGCGGCATTTCTGGTACGCTGACCGTATCAGGCAATAACATCACCATCGCTGATGGCACGGCAGGTAATGCTGTTGTCTCGTCCGTTGCGCCGAACGTGATCCGCCCGAATGGTCGCTCCACAACCGCAGCTCTCGCTGCCGGCGATACGCTCGGTATCCAGAACGTGCTGGCTGCTGTCGCTGCCCTGCGTCGTAACAACGTCCCGGCCATCAACGGTGCCTATAACTGCTATCTTGACGATCTGCAGTTGCTCGGCCTGTTCCGCGATGCTGACTTCAAATACCTCTACCGTGGCGCTTATGGCTCGGAAGAGTACCGTTCGGGTCAGGTGATCGAACTGCTCGGCGTGCGCTTCATTCCGACCACCGAGGCCCCGCAGCAGGCGGCTATCAACGCTGCGGCCGGTCCGATCCATCGTGCTATCGTCCTGGGTCAGGGCGCACTGGTCGAGGGCAACTTCGCAGGCACCGGTTACTCTGACATTCCCGGCGTCGATACGGCTCTGCTCGAGATGATCGACGGCGTGGCCATGGTCACCCGTGAGCCGCTGGACCGTCTGCGCCAGATCATTGCGCAGTCGTGGTACTGGATCGGCGGTTTTGCGCTGCCGACCGACATGACGGCCAATGCCTCGATCATCCCGACTGCCACGAACAGCTATCTCAAGCGTGGCGTGGTGATCGAGAGCCTTGGCACGGATGGCCTGACTGCCTGATGGCACGGCGTCCGCGCAATCTGTCAGAGCATGGAGAGGCGTCGGAAACGGCGCTTTCCCAGCCTCGGGCCATTCGCCTGACCGCGCCGCACGGCTTTATCGAGAGCGTCCATAACAAGGGCGTCTTTCACTGGCCTGCTGGCGAGGTTGTCACCAATCCCGCCACGGTTGCGCTCCTGATCGAGCGTGGCGCGTCCTGGGAGATTGTGGAATGTCAGGATCGCTGACCCCCATTTCAGCGCCGACTTTTGCGACTGCTCCGCTCACGAGTGATGAACTGGTCATGTGCCGCCGCTTCATGGGCTATCCGGCTCTTGGCGGCATCAGTTCTGGCGAGCAGTCGTGGCGCTTCTTCGCCGCCTACGGGTTCAACGAGTGGCGCTTCCAGAACATGTCACCCGCCGAACTGGCGCAGGTCCGTTCCTACCTGACGAACTGCATCAGCCTCGAACAGGCGATCTACGGTGCGACGGATAATCTCGATACCGATCAGGCGGCGGTCTGGAAGCACAACCGGTCCGAGGTCGCCGACCGGGTGGCCCTTTACAACTATTGGCGTCAGCAGCTTTGCGCGTTCTTCGGTGCCCCGGTGGGCCCCGGCGTTTACGGGCAGGCGGGGCGCATCATCGTTTGAGGTCGAGCATGGACTACAAAGACGATCCCATCATCACGAACGCCAATGGCTTTGCCCTGCCCCGCATCGCCTGGGCACTGGTCGAGAATGGCACGGTGTGCGCCGTTACTCATACCTATGACGACCACGCTTCGCCGTTCGAAGATGCGCCTGTGGCTGTAGCTGGCAAGGTGCCTCTCACTGGGCGTTGCGCTCTCAAGGTGACGGGCGCCGGGGCCATGATCGGCCATCTTGTCGATCGCAACGGCAATGTGTCGGCGTCTGGCGGACGCGAGGCGGCACTCGGGCCCGAGATGGCGGCCTATCATGATGCTTGGCCCGCAACGGTTGCTACCACTGCACCCGAGGCAGAGCCGGAACAACTGCCACCCGAATTACCGCCGCCTGACAAGCCCGAAGAGTAAGCGCCATGCCACCCATTAACCCGGGCGTATGCCAGACCGCTATTCGGCGCCATGTAGCGCGTGGATACGGGCAGGCCGCAAAGCGCCTTGGGTCAGTGGCACAGCAATACCGGCCATCCTGTCTGACGATGCCCTGCGAGCCCGCCCCTTATGCGCTCGTGATGGCAACATTCAACGATGATCCGGAATTCGCGTTCCGGCGTCCCGTCCAGTGGGGCAAGCCGGTCGCATATGGTCTTTTCGATACGACCGATGTCGCGCCGGGCGATGTGTTCGTACTGCCGAACGAGGGCACGTTCTTCATCACACGGTTCGAGCCGTTCCGGCCGGCACAGGCCATTCTGAGTAATGCGACGGTCACTCTATCGGGCGCACCGGATGCAGGGTCAGGGCCGTCCTCTGGGGGCATCTCCTGCCCACTGGCGGGGTATCAACCGGGATATGGCGGGGCGACGGCCGGGACTGTGGTTTTGGCCACTGGCTGGCCTGCATGGATCGGTGAGCCCGGACGTGGCTACGTGCCTCAGACGGGAACGCCCGGCGCACTTCCAGCTGCCGCGCTTCTTATGCGGCTGCCGGTTATGCCCGGCTTTTCCCCGACCGCCTATATGACGGTCGCGACCCAAGCAGGGCAGGCCTACACAATCACCGGCGTTGCTTCCTCGCAATACGGGCATGAATGCCTGATGGTCACACAGCAGGTCTGACATGTCCGACATTTCGAGCGTTGCAACCGGCCTGGCGCAGCTTTGTTCGAGCCTGCTCTACCCGAACGGCACGAACGCCGCCTCACTCTCTGGACGCCGAACGATCATCCAGCGTGGGTGGCTGACCGAGGCCGTCATGTCCGGCATATGCGGCCCTCAGGGCGGGACAGACTATGTGCTCGTCATGCCGGTGCAGGGCGCATATCGCACCATTCCCGAGCCTCTGGGCTGGCCTTGGGGAACAGGGCCGATCACGGCGCCCACCGTATCGCTGAGCGTTGCGGGCAACACAGCCACGGTTTCGGTTGCAGCCGGGTCGGTCCCGGGCGGCAATGTCGGGCTTCAGGTTCGCGCCGATGCGAACGCGCAATTTCCCGACCGGCTGGCTGCTGTCCACGCTGTGCAGTCCTCAGACACGCCCGCAACGATTGCGGCCGCTCTGGCCGCTTTCTTCCCCAGTGCAACGGTGCAGGGGCCGACCCTCACCATTCCGTATGCGTTCGGCCTCACGCCGGCCACCGGCGGAACCGGCACGGCGACGCGCATCACACGGCGTCAGCAACAGCTCTTTCTGGTCACGTTCTGGTCGGGCGCGCCTGAAGGACGCGATGCGCTCGGCTCGGCCCTCGATGGGGCGTTGTCTGGCGTGACATGGTTTGCAGCCTCGGACGGCGCGCAATGCCAACTCAAATTCGCCGGGTCTGCTGACATCGACACGATGCAGGCCCAAAGCCTCTATCGGCGCGATATGCGCTTCAATGTGATTTACGACACCACACAGACCCAGGCCGCAGCGCAGATGCTCTTTGGCGCGGGTGTGGTGCATGTCCAGACGCCTGATGGCCCTGTGATCCAGACATTCGGGTCTGTCATCCCTGACAGCCTGCAATGACGCCTCCTGAGGGATGGCACTGACGCCCCTCTCCTCTTTCTCACTCACCCTTCGAGGATAATTCATGAGCGGCACAACCACGCTATCGAGCGGGGGCAGCGGGGCTGCGTCTGCCGATCCGGCGGCCAGTCCGACCGTATCGGGCGCGACAACCACCAAGCCCGCGGCTGTCAGTCCAGCGCCTGACTACGCCTACATCCCCCGCGAGCCCCTGACCGTGCTCGGCAAGGACTGCCCGGCTTTTGCGCCGATCACCGACGCTGTGACGATCGCTGAAATCGAGGCGACCGGGCAGGTCAATCACTGCACGCGGGTCAGTGCCGCAACTCTTGGAGGCTGATGCATGTCGAGGATCTATCAAAGCGGTCAGTTGAACACGACCGCACTTACTGTGCCCGATCTCTATGTCTCGATCGTGCAGCCGCAGACGCTGCTCAACGGCGTCACATCGGGGCGCGTCGGTATTGTCGGCACGGCCTCATGGGGCCCGGTCAACACGCCTGTCATCATTGGCGGCATGGGCGATTATCTGGCCGCATTCGGCCCCAAGCAGGCAGCCGCAACCGATATGGGGCTGGCGGTCAATATCGCCTCGTTGCAGGGCGCCTCTGACTTCCGGTGTGTGCGTGTGAACGATGGGACCGACACGGCGGCCACAGGCTCACTGACGGGCTTGCTGAACGTCACGGCGCGATACACAGGCACATCGGGCAACGCGCTGTCGATGACGGTACAGAAAACTGCCACGCAGTATCAGGTCACGCTCAGCGCGCCGTTTGCCCAGGCTGCCGAGGTCTATTCGGTCGCCATCCAAAGCAGCGTTTTGGCCTCGATGCAGGCGATTGTCAGTGCGGTGAATGCTGCGAGCAAGCTGGGCATCCTTGCGGTGGTTGCCTCACCCGGTACGGAACCTACCTATCCGGCCACAGTCGCCCTGACCGGTGGCACCAATGGCAGCGCCCCAGGCACAACCGCCTTCATAGGCTCGGACGGCTCGGTATCGGGCGCCGGAACGGGCATGTACGCTCTGCGCGGTCAGGGTTGCGCCCTAGGCGTGCTGCATGGCCTGACCGACACGAGCACCTTCTCGACGCAGGCGGCGTTCGGCCTCGGCGAGGGCGTTTACATGGTCGGCAGCATGTCGGCCGGCATGAGCGTTTCCGCTGCGGTCTCGGCTATGGCAGCCTCCGGTGGCGCCTCCTACGCGCTCAAGGTCATGCACGGCGACTGGCTGTGGTGGAACGACGACACGAACGGGCTGATGCTCGCGCCTCCGCAGGCTTTTGCGGCCGGCGTGATCGCCAATCTGGGTCCGCAGAATGCCAGCCTGACGGCCACAGTGCAGTCAGACAGCTACACGCGCATGACCAACTACCTTGCCACGACGCTGGCGGGCGGCATGGGCGTTTATGTGGGCGCTGTCGTCAATGACACGCTCTTTGCAGAGATCCGCGCGACCATTCTTGGGCTCTTGTCCGGCATGTTGGGTCAGGGTCAGCTGGCGACGGTGAATGGTGCCCTGCCCTACACCGTGATCTGTGATCGCACGAACAACCCCGTTACCCGCACCGCACTCGGCTACGTTCAGGCCGATATTGCCGTGCAGTATCAGGGGATCAACGAGAAATTCATTCTCAACCTTCAGGGCGGCGCCTCGGTGCAGATCGCCTCGGCTAGCGGGAGCGTCTGATGGCCAACATGTTCAATGTCGGGCGGGATTGTCAGGTCGTCCTGCTCTGGAACGGCACCAAGATCAATATGCCGATTGTCACTGGCTTCCAGAGCCAGCAACAGACCCATCAGGTCAACAGCACGCCGCTCAACTCGCCTCCCATCTTCACGGATATCGAGAACGGCTGGCGCGGTCAGTTCGACGTGGACCGCAGTTCTGCCGATCTGGACAGCCTTATCGCTGCGAAGGAGGCCGCGTTCTGGAACGCTGGCACGATCGGCCAAGGGACCATCTATCAGTACATCACCGAAAAGGATGGCTCCACGACGACATGGGAGTACGCGGGTTGCACGGTCAGGCTCTCGGATGCCGGTCGCTGGCAGTCTGAAAACAAGACCTCCCAACGCCTCGAATTCAACGCCAGCACAAGGACGAAAATCTCGTGACTGATACCATCAAAGACGCCAAGGGGCGTGAAATCGAAGTGCGTGAGGTTGTCGGAAGCGCCATGTCGCGCTTGGCACGCCTCAGTGGCGAGGCATTCGGCGCCAATCTCTGGACCACGGCCACGATTGCCCGAGCGAGCGTCGTCTCGATTGATGGCGTTCCCCTGCCGCCGCGCATTTCGTCGCTCAACGACATCGACGGCCTGTGGGACAGCGTGGATGCAGAAGCGGCTTCGGCTGCGATCGAGTGGATGCAGGCCCGTCAGGAAAAGGCTGTTGAAGAGGCAAAAAACTCTTCGGCGCCCCAGGCTTCCGAGACCGGCTCTGGCTCGTAAAGAATGGGGTGCCTTACCTCACGGCAACTGAAGAACTGACTGACGCTGAGGTCATGGCCCACGCGATTGCCTTTTCTGAAATGGAGGGCAATCGCTTCGATTGGGACCAGATGCAATTCGAAAGGCGCGACGATGCGTGATTTCACTCCCGAAGCTTTCGCTGCCTTTCTGGGTGAGGCCGCTCTTGCGGTAGAGCATCGCAAGCGAAGCGCTCTCGAAGAAGCCGCACGCATTGTCGAGCACGAGGCCAAGGCCGAGATTGGCCATTACCAGGAGCAGGCAGGGCCATTCATGCCATGGGCGGAACTGGCGGATGCGACCAAGGATGATCGTGTTCGACAGGGCTTAACCGAGAACGACCCTGGCCTGCGCTCTGGCACGATGCGCGACAGTATCAACCATCGGGTTGAGGGTTCCGAGGTGTTGATTTTCATTGAGAACTGACCCTGGGTTTTCATGAGGAATTGACCCGGCCTGTGGTTATTTCTCCTGTGTTTTATGGAGAGGTCAAGGGGATACGGTCTGTTTGTCTTTTCTGGTTTTT
>Ga0157362_1001315_pt1 | contig 10366 bp, 3 predicted proteins | sample AttlaeALBM3_FD_111480 | JGI IMG/M metagenome (GOLD analysis project Ga0157362, IMG submission 111480) | Fungus gardens microbial communities from leaf cutter ant in Ribeirão Preto, State of São Paulo, Brazil - Atta laevigata ALBM3 | ecosystem: Host-associated > Fungi > Mycelium > Unclassified ... | reverse complement strand
TTTTTTACCTAGTTATTGTGCTACATGTAATCGCATCCTGACCCTGACATGAGGTTTGTTCGCGTAAATAATGCCCTAATGTTAATTCAGTCTTCGGATTGACTTTATGATATCTTAAGATTGTTCTTAAGATAGTTTTAAATGTAAGAATCGACTATGATACCGACCTGCTTCGCGTCGTGAAATTAGTACTGAATCTTTTCTTGCATTTAAGACTGCATTTAAGACTGTTTTAAGTACAAGCTTAAGATGTCATAAATCAATCCGAGAATTGTATTATATTAGCATCTTAAGATATTATTTAAGAATTTTAAAACGGACTATGAATATCGCCTTATGTTAGCGTTTCACAGTTGGCAGCCTTAGCCTCTTATCGACATTCATAGACAGAGATGGCGGAGATTCAGAGAGAGACTTTGCAAATTGCACACACCATAGGTTTGTTCGTGTCGCGTTAGAGCATACTTCATGAATCAATTAAAAGCACGCTCCATTTGCCTCACCTCAGAAGGTGATACGATTGGGGCATGTTACTTACGCACGTATGCATAATAGTTGAAAACGTTCTGTATTGAAAAAAGTATTTCAGATTCATTTTGTATAAAAATATAATATAACAATATAGTATAATATTAATAAAATAAAATAATATTAATACAATAAAATATAAAATAATATTAATACAATAAAATATAATATAATATAAAAATATAATATATAATTTTTATATAGAAAAGTAGGCTCATGTAAATGCAATGCAATAAATTAAAATATCAAGGCTGTTTAAAAAAACGAGCAAATGTAATTAACTAATAAAATTCGTTTTTTATTACATTCGTATAACGTTATAAATTTCAAACGTTATGACTTACAAAGTCTTCATCAGTTATAATAAAGAAAACGTATTTGTGTAACCCCATCCAATGTCAATGAACTAACATATGATATCATAATAAAAATTATCACTCTAGGCTAACCTTAATTATTCCTGCGTTAAGATATTATGGATCAAAATAAATATCAAATTAGAAGTTTGAAAGTCCATAATTGTAAAATTGTGTTTAACTATGGTTCTTTGGTTGTTATCGAGAATCAAGCTCAGTCAACAATTTTATATAAAACGTCATTCCAAACAAGGATTTCTTCAATGATTATCCTACTATGTTCTATACAATTAAATGTCAATTTCTGATTAAAAAATTATTATATTTTATTTAAAATTATTATATAATTATATATTTATTTATATTTATATATTATTATATAATTATATATTATTATATTATATATTTATTTAAAATTATTATATTTTATTCAATATTGATGAAAATTTATTTTTCATTTATGTTAATTTATATAGAGTAGTCAATCCGTATATCTAATGCATAACGCGTTTGATGATATTTTGTGCGTTTTTGTCGTACGACAAATGTGTGCAGAACAGAGAGGTCCTCGGATCTCTCTATCCTATAGCCAATCAACAGGCTTGACAAATTTGTTGTGCGACAAAAACGCATAAATGAAATATTGTGTAAAAGGGAGCTACGATTGGAGGAAATAGGAACATGCGACGCGACGCGAACAAATCTATATAAACTATAGTTTGCGGCACGAAATGCACGTGTGTAACAAATAAAATCTTGTTGTAGTATAAACATTAAATACCTTTTGTAGTTAAAAAGTTAATAAAAATAATCAAATTTCTGTATATATCCTTATTTCTGTATATGTCCTTATTGACTGATTCATTCTTAGATAATATGTTTAAACAAAAGTATATTTTTCTTGCAGCAACAGAGGCCCCAAATAGGATCAATTGAATCCGAGTTTGCGGGTAGCGGAGAATACCGTCAGACTAGCAACGATCCAACTAACTGGCATAATCAGTCATCGGATCCAGATCTCTCCGAAATTTTGGATCAAGTTATCGAGATTGTTCCTGATGAAGATATCACAAGTAAATATAGCGAAATATTAAATGATAATTTTTCATGGTGAATGTCTCGTTCTGAATTGCTGATTATCCTCCATTTTCTTTATTAAAACGAAATTTCATAATATAAAAAAAATATTTTTTGTATATATGTGTCTGTCTATACATGTGTGCGTGTGTCTATGAATAATTATAATTGCGCAGTATTACTCACAGAAAATTGATTGTTCCTAAAAGATCTAATAAATTCGTTTAGGAACTCTTTTAGCTGATATCGAAGTGCCGGAGAATAATGTCATGAACGAAACAATGGCAATTAATGCTATTCAGAAGACATTGATGTTGTGCGAGACTGTTGTGAATTCGACGACATCCTCCAGTATAACTATGTCTGGCACGCCTCCAGCCTATTCGACTGCGGTAAGTTTTTTCTTCTATTGTAAATCATTTATTTTGGATTAATCTTATTCGTTTTCTTGAAAGTATATTTTAATTTATCATGTTGAATAGTCGAATAATCAAATTTGAAGTCATTGAATAATTAATCGATTTCTCAAAAGGCGCGACATTGATCATTTCCCTATCATTTGTGCTCAAGCTTGAAATCTTCATTGGCCAGCGAATCTTGAATCCTTGAAAATCGGGAATTATCTAATATGTACCGTTTGAATATGTGACAGTACTGTCTGTCAATGATTCGAAGGATCCTGCAGTAGGGTCCTCTAACTTATCAGCTTGATATATTAATCACAAGAGTGATAATTTGATGTAGAAAACTTTCATTATTGACTTTCTCGATCCTGTGAATAAATCAGGTCGATGAATCAGAGCAACATTTAATGTTAAACAAGAACTGGAAGTCGATTGTGTATCTTCAAATGAGGAGAAAATTACAAAAATGAGCAAATTCATTAGAGTATTATAATTTAATTGGTCAATATCTAGTAATCTTTGATTTTCATTTTTCAAAATTCACAATCGATCTCCAGAAGACGAATCAGCCACATATGAATGAAGCAGCTATTGCTTCTCGCGACACACAGCGTTTGGAATAGGGATAAACAGCACCGCGATCTGGACTCTTCGTTGATTTATTGAAAATTGAGTAATATTACCATTTCAAGCATAGTAGCCAGTAGGATCGTGCGCAGGTAATCCAACAGGAAAAATGCATTGTATTCCATAATCTGATAAATCGTTGAATTTTGTTATAGTTGGGAACTACGCCTGTGACGACTGCCAGTCATAATTACCAGCCACCTCCTCTGTATCAACAGCCCAGGATGAGGTTCAATCAACCAAGCATTAGACAGCCCGGCCAGTTTACACAGTTGCAGCTGCAACAGCAACGTTCTAAACTCATACATCAACAGCAACAGCAACAGCAACAACAGCAGAAGCAACGATTATTGCAACAACAGCAGCAACAACAGTTGCTCATCCCATCGAATGCTACTGCGACGGATCAAATGAATAGTGGCATTAACATCGACAATCTTTTGAACAATACCGTTGCGCCGCCAAATGTGTCATTGCAGGTATGTCGTGTACAGTTTATCGGAAGTACAAGAAATAAAAAATTAGAAAAGAAATTAAAAATAAAACATTACTAGAGAAACTTATTTTATTTCTTTCTTGACTTTTTATATAAAATAATAATAACAAATGATATTAAAAATTTCATAATCGAATTACAAAATATAATTATTCGCAATTTTTGATAGATTGCATTAGCTTATTTCTAATAAAAATTGGTTATTATGTTTCATATCTAAAAGATGCATAATAACAATATATATATATATATGTGCGATATTTTTTTTTTATTCAGCGATCGAATGGCCCAGATTCACAAGTTTCTCCAGGCTATGGGGCATCCGTCCAGATGGCTTCTGGTCACCGACTCGCTCACTCGTATTCCCATCCATCGACGATACCGCAGCAGTAAGTATTCTGTTAAGCATCCCGGATTGTTTATTCTGCTTAAGATAGCTTTCTTAAAAATCTCATCACGTGATTTTCTTTTTATTACAGCCACATAAATAGTAATTTCAACAGTGGTCAACAAGTGTCCGCCGCGGCGAGGCTTTCGCCACATTCTCCGGCCGGTATACTGCCGGTGTCGTTCTCTCATCCGCCATTATCACCACGGGTGGCACAAGTGAGTATAAAAGCATTATTACTATTAGGAAGGAAGACTAAGGAGACTTCACTCAGTCAGTCCACTCTCAGCCAGTCTTCAAAATATGAGTCGATTTTGCGTTTTCAATTCTCGACAAATGAATGCGCCGTAGGAAAGTATTATGAACATAACTTAACCTTTCCGTGAAGGCAACATTGTCTGCAGTTACTGAGTCTCCGTTTTGGAGCCTTTGGAGGCTGAAACTTTGGATTAGTAAAAAAGAATGCATAATCTGCAAGGAACTTCATTTCTTTTCTGATTCTCTTTACGTTCTTACATCCTGTTTTGCACTACAATAAAATGGCATTGTAATTGTTCTCCTATTTGTCTTTAAACATTATATATACATTAAACATCCAGATTCGTGATTTCTTCAGAAATCGGAGATAAAAATGTTTCTTTTAGGAAGAAAGTTCTTCTTTTCTAGCTTTTTTCTTTTTATAGTATCTAATCTAATTACGGCGCATTCACTATGCGCACTACAAAAGTACACAAGCGCTGCGAGGTGTCGAGAATTGAAACTTAGCTCGAAACGCAAAATCGGTCTACTTTTATTTATAAAAGTGAAGTCTCTTTAGTATCTTCTTTTTTTATCAGCTCAATAGAACAAAAATATTCGTACAAGTTTTTAGTTACATTAAGTTATATTATAGAGACTATGATTGCAGACACATAGTGGACCAATGAAAATAACAATGAAATCTCATTGTAATTAGTCATTATGGATCAATAGTACTGTAGAATTGATATGTAGAATAGTACTGTAGAATAGTTCAATATGAGCTTTAGTTAGAATTAATTAAACTTTAATTATCTTATTTGAAAAATAAAAATGTGGAAAAAAGCTTAATAAATATTTGTGAATAATTTGCAAGTTAATGCTTAAAAATGAACTTGAATCATACATTCAATACGTTAGATTTCTATTTGCATTTTATAATACGATATGCATATTGTTCTTTTCTTTATTTTCTGCTTTTCATTTTTTATATTTAATGTATCTTTATTTCTGTGAATATTTTTATACGTTTGCACGATATATGCGCTAGGGCAATTACGGCAACACACCGAGATTATTCAACCAGGTGAATCCGGTGAGGCCGCAACAACAGGTCACGACGCAACAACTACAGCAGCAACAACAACGATCGATGCCTTCGCCAGGAACGGCAGCTTCCGCCCGGCAATCTCCGTTTCCTGCCGAAGCATTTCCTCCACCGACGTCGCCTACAGCCAGCCAGTTCCCGCCAGGTCCCAATACTGCACCAAATCCATCGGCTCAATATCGAATTCAACGGACTACATCTACTCCTTCTGCTACGACTCAGTTGCCAGGTATGTATTGTTTTTCGTACTAATCGATTGTCGAACTCGATCATTATATAATCCCCTACTTTAAGGTTAAAAGATAATTAGGATTATTACAATTAAAATAATTAGAATTGGTTTTGAAGAAAAAGAGAAAAGAAAAAGTTTTGCGATCGTATAGGAAACATTGTTTTGAATTTACAATGAAAGATGTTTGGGGATAATAAATATTAATTAGAAATATATAAAGAATTAAAAATGTGTATTTTGGTAATTAAATAGAAAATTACTATTATATTACTATTATTTCTTATTTCATTGTTTAGTTGCAATGAAATAATAACAAATATCAGATTTCATATTATGCGATGTCCGAAAATATAATATGACGAATATTATATATTTAGTTGTAAGATTAGAAATATAAGCATCTTCGGAAAGTCGTTTTACCATACCAACATATTTAACTGAATTTGTTTTAGTTGATTTACATACATTGAAAATTTAATAGTTTTTAAAAAAGAATTGCATGACAAAAAGATTTTTGTAGCTACTTTTTATCATATTTTTTGTTTGACTATATTTCAAGTATAATTTTTAATATCTGTAAATCGACTTTTCTACAGAGTATTCTGATCAATGTAATGTTATTTAATGTTTAAGTCATAAATCGCGATTATATTTTTTGTCATTTATTAATAAGAGGAAAATTAGATTTACTGCGTGTCTTAAATAGGCGGTTGTATCTATTTTATAATGCGTTTATATATAAACATGTTAATTATTTCGTTTCGTTCGCGGATAGTAGTAGCAAAGAAATTCTTGAATAAGTGCTAGTTTTTACAGAGACTCATTCAGCTGATTTTTATAATAAAAGACAATATGCAATTTAATATACAATTATACGCGCGATAAAAGCTGTGATTGAAATATACGAAAGATTTTATCCCGAAGTCGGTAAGTATATATAGTATGTTAAAAGAAACTCTTGTTTAATCTCTACTAAACTGTGAAAGCCGTGCGTAGATTAGTCGGGTATGTGCATAGACTTTATTAGTATTTTTTATGCCTGTATCTCTCGATGTTGTTCTGTGAATAGATTTCCGTAATATTGTGTCATACGAATTCTCTATATAAAGAAAGCGTAACTCCGAGTAATGTAGTAGATTTTGCATAGTTTGTGATTTAATCTTCTAATTTATGATTGGAGCGATGTGTTATATTAGATTGAAACGCTTTCTTAGCTCTATAATAGCTCTATATATATTTTCTGATCTATCTTTCAAGCAAAAAATCTTATTAATTCTGTTTCTTCACTTGCGGAGTTTAGATTTAACAGATTTCTTTTTTTAACATGAGCATAATTTTTTTAGCATAATTAGGAGATTTAAAATATTCTAACAAATTGAATGAGATTATACATATTTCATTATATATGGCAGTTAACTTAAAAAAATATATATGTAATGATTTTAATTTCTTCATCATCCAACATTAGACAATATCTATATATTGCAAAACTTTCGACTGTGGTATAATATTGCATAATATTTACTGGCAATTCTTTGCGAATATAAAAGTAATGTTGTCGAGAGATCTACTTACTAACAATTTCAGATATACAATAGTTTTCTTTATTTTGCGTACAACTGTATCTGCTTTTGACTTTCAGCTAGCGGAATCGAAATGCGCTTTCCGGGTGCATTATTCAGCCGGTTTTTTTAATCCGTTAGATACCAGGTGATTTATACGCACTTTTCTATTGTAAATTCTGGTAATCTTGGATTCTAAAATTTTTAAATCATAATTAGAATATAGGGATAAAAAAAGAGCTTTTTTTTTTGAAAATATAATCGACAATAGGATGATTTGGAAAAAGATATATATCTTACTCTATGCCGACTAGATTTTTGGAAAGAGTAACTTTTTTTTACCTCCAAGTATCCATTATGGCCTAAAAATTTTAAACCCAAGTTGTACAAGATTTATTTAGACGGGAAAAGTGCAAAGAGGTCTCCTGGGACTTAATGTGTTAGTTTATTTAATATATAGATTTCGATTTTGATATTATATACGTGGCTGACGATGAACGCTGGCATGGTACATGAAAACGAAATAGAAGCGTTTAAATGTCCGGCAAGGCTAACCAAGGACAACTATACACGATTGGATGTTGCAGGTGGAATCGCGTCGCCGAGACACTACGGAGGAGTGAGTAAGGAACCTCTTCTTTCACCTAGTCATTCACACTCTACTTGCCCGGCAACACCTACCCATAATCAACACAACGCCACCAATACACAACACTTTACGAGTCAACAACATACCTCTATGTTATACCAACACCAACACACCAACGCCAACACTATCAACACGGCAGATATGCAGAACAATCAGTTCTGTTACGATCGGTCGTCAGTACCGCTCTATCCGTCTGGCGGGGAAGCGCAAGATGCCAGGTCACTGCCTTCCGCTAATAACGTCAATCACCAAATCGGTGAGCAGACATTAGACTATTTAATGTCATGTGACTATTCATCATTTTTTTTCTTCAATCGCAATATGCAATATTCACAACCACGAGAGTCACCTCCATCAAATTCGCTCGTATCTCTACGTTTCTCATTAAAAAATAAGTGTCGTCGATCATTCCTCCGCAAATGTAATTATCATCATTACCATCATAATTATACTTGCCAGCAGTAGTTTTAGTGGATGCAAAATTGCATGTATTGGGTGTGTGGAAACATGTAAATCTCTCTTTCTTTATCTTTTCTTTTTTCATTTTTTTTTAATAGTTCATTCATCGAGATATTTACGATTATGTATGTATATCGAATATTAGTCCATCTTTTCATTATTCGATAATACTTTTGCTTCAAAAATACTTTTTAATACTTTACAATATAGTGAAAAAGTTAATCTACTTCGTATATTGTTTGAGATAAGAAAAAGGAATACTTGAAATTCTATCGTCAAAGGTTAATGTTAGTAATTAATGTTAGTAATTGATTAATTCTGCTTTTTATATTAGATTTCTAAGGTTGGAAAAACTAAATTTAAATTTAATTTTACAAATGTAATTATATAATTTTTATATCTGTACAATTGTAGAATATCATGTAGTATTACAATATTTTGTATTGTAGAATGTATAATAGATTGTGTAAGTTATGTAATTTAATATTATTTAATATTTTTTTAAAATAATATTAAATAGTTTTTCTAAATTTTTTCATAGTGTACATTTGTTAGATATTATTGTCAAAATCATACTTTATTTCTTGTTTGCGGGAATTATTTTTATAAGTGTAAGAACATATGTTAAATAAGTGTAAGAACATATGTTGCATGACGCTTTTTTTAAACGTAATTGTAATTTTATTAAGTGTAATTTTTTTATTATTATAATGCTGAATGTAAGTAAGCTGATAATAATTTATCATTTATGTCGCTATCTCGCAGACAAATTATTTATATCGATGTACACTGTGATATACGATTTCATTAGATTCATAAGATTAAGAAGGTTGTAATTGCACATTTTGAATATAGAAAATTCTTTTGTTGTATTAAATTGATTCCTAGTATATTGTAGTATAATTTACAGTTACATTAAATTCAGTTCTTATTTTTAATCTTAGATCTTCATAATATTAGAAGAACTAACAAGGGAACACAATCAAGTGAATCCCTCTGATTTAAATGAACTTTTAGTATGTTGTTCTATGGACAAAAATAGGAATATTTTTACAAATTTTACAAATTTTTTTCTTCGACGATATTCAATCTGAAAGGAAAAAACCAATTTTTTTCAAAAAAAGGATCACTTAATGTGTGACTTAGCACGTATAAAAAAGTACGCGTCTTCTATTTTTGTTCATAGAATAACATACTAATATCTCATTTAAATCGGAAAGATTCACTTGGTTGTATTCTCTTGTAAGTTGTAAGTTAACGTTTTTGTGATTATTATAGAAATTTTTTGGAACTTTATGGAATGTTTCATTTTTTCTTTTTAGAATACGTGTACATGTCTTAAAATATAAAAAATTAAAACAAACTTCTGATTTTGAAATTATGTTATAAAAAGTCGAAAGAATATGCGACCGATGGAAATCGAAATGAATCGTCCATATTGACAAATTGCAGGGATGGAAAAGTTACTTTGTAAAAGCAATTAATTACAGTTTTTTTCTCTCAAAAAGTAATTAATTATTATTACAAGTTATTGACTCTGAAAAGTAATTCGTTATAGTTACAGTTACTGAAAAAATAACTTTCAGTTATTTTTAAGTTACTTTAAAATTTTTTTTTTTCAAAATTTTCAGCAAAACGAATAACATCGATTAGGACTGCGTTAAAAAATGTTACCCATACATATATATATATATATATATATATATATATATATATATATATATATATTATATATACGATTGCCTCCGGATATCGTTTTTCTCTTAAACAAGAATGATACATAGGGTCATGTAAGTACACAGCTTAGGATAATTAAAGAAAAAGACTTTGAAGAAAACTGAAGAAAAACAACCATTCAGTGATCAGGTGCATTTAGTACTACAACGTTCATTGAGCGCTCTTGCATTTGATTGACGTATTCCATTAGATCTAAAAATATAAATCAAACAGATACAAAAGTTTATTGAGCGCTTTAGTTAAATTTTTTTCTTCTGATTGGAATTAATCAAATGTTTCAAAGCATTTGTAGTACCAAGTGAATATATTATCGCACACTAAATTGACAAATAAGTTTGAAATATATAAAGTAACTATAAAAGTAATTATTAAATTACTAGTTACTTAAAAGATGTAATTAAATTAAGTTATAGTTACAGATGAAAAAAAAAGTAACGAAGTTAAGTTACAATTACTAAAAAAAGTAACTCTAACTGTAACTTCGTTACAAATAACGAATTAACGTA
>Ga0157362_1001314_pt1 | contig 10366 bp, 8 predicted proteins | sample AttlaeALBM3_FD_111480 | JGI IMG/M metagenome (GOLD analysis project Ga0157362, IMG submission 111480) | Fungus gardens microbial communities from leaf cutter ant in Ribeirão Preto, State of São Paulo, Brazil - Atta laevigata ALBM3 | ecosystem: Host-associated > Fungi > Mycelium > Unclassified ... | reverse complement strand
CGGTTAATCCGCGTTTTCCGCCTGTCGCTTCTCTTTCGCCAGCGTCGCCAGCACGGCGACGTCCAGAATCAGCGCCACGCTGCCGTCGCCCAGAATGGTCGCTGCCGAAATGCCCGGCACTTTTCGATAGTTACGCTCAAGATTTTTCACCACCACCTGATGCTGGCCAATCAGCTGGTCCACCAGCAGCGCGTAGCGACAGCCGGCGCTCTGTACGATAACCGCAATGCCCTCGCTCACCTCGCCTGCTTCGCCGGGCAGTTCGAACACCTTACGCAGCTCGATCAGCGGCAGGTACTCTTCCCGCACCTGTAACATCAGCTCGTCGCCCGCCATGCGGTAGAGCGCCTTCTCCGACGGCAGACGCGACTCCATCACCGTGCCGAGCGGCAGCACGTAAATCTCTTCGCCGACGCGCACCGACATGCCGTCGAGGATCGCCAGCGTCAGCGGCAGAATGATGCGAATGGTCGAGCCCTTTCCCTGTTCAGAGCGGATCTCGACGTAGCCGCCCATCTCCTGAATATTGCGCCGCACCACATCCATGCCGACGCCGCGCCCCGACACGTCGGTGACCTTTTCCGCGGTAGAGAAACCCGGCGCGAAGATCAGCATCCACACCTCTTCATCGCTCATGGTGTCGCTGACCGACAGCCCCTGGGCGCGGGCGCACGCCAGAATTTTCTCGCGGTTCAGCCCGGCGCCGTCGTCGGTAACCTCAATCACGATATTGCCGCCGTGATGTTCGGCGGAGAGGATCAGGTTTCCCTTGTCCGCTTTGCCGCTGGCGCGCCGCGCCTCAACCGGCTCAATGCCGTGATCGAGGCTGTTGCGCACCAGATGCGTCAGCGGATCGACGATCTTCTCAATCAGGCTTTTATCCAGTTCGGCCGAGCCGCCGAGCAGGGTCAGCTCGACCTCTTTGTTTAGCTTGCCCGCCAGGTCGTGCACCAGCCGCGGGAAACGGCTGAAGACGTACTCCATCGGCATCATGCGGATCGACATCACCGCCTCCTGCAGATCGCGCGCGTTGCGCTCCAGCTGTCCGACGCTGTTGATCAGCGCGTCGTGATGAGCTGGATCGAGCCGCGAACTGAGCTGCGTCAGCATCGCCTGGGTAATAATCAGCTCGCCGACCAGGTTGATGATCTGATCGACCTTGTCCACCACCACGCGAATGGTGCCGCTCTCCGCCGTCGGGCTTTTGGTTACCGCCTTCGGCCGCGCGGCGGCGGGACGCGCCGCTGTTTCAGGCTGCGCCGCGACGGCGGGCGTAATGACGATTTGCTGCGGCTCCAGCACAAAGCACATCACGGCGGCAATATCCTCGGCCGAGGCGGTGGTGCGCAGCGTCACCGTCAGCCGATCCTCCTGCTGCTGCTGGTCGATTACCGTGCCCAGATTGGCCAGCTCGTCAATCAGCGGCGCCTGCGCCTGTGACCCGAGCTGGCTCAGACAGACCTGGAGCAACACGGCCTCGTCCGGCGACGGCTGAGAGGCGACCGCTGGCGGCGCGGCAACCGCTGCCGCCGGCGCAATCTGCACTGAGCGGCTCTCCTGCGCAATCTGACGCAGCGCGGCGCAAATATAACGAAACGCCTCCTCGTCCGGCGGCTGGGAGGCTTTATAGGCATCAAGCTGTTCCTGCATAATATCTTTGCTCTCAAGAAACAAATTAATAATCTCCGCGGTGAGCGTTAATTCACCGCAGCGCGCCGCATCCAGTAAATTCTCCAGAATATGCGTGGTTTCTTGCAGCACGGTAAAACCGAAGGTGCCGGCGCCGCCTTTAATTGAGTGGGCGGCGCGAAATATCGCGTTTAGCCGATCCTGGTCAGGGGCGAGGCAGTCCAGATCCAGCAGATGTTTTTCCATATCCGCCAGCAGCTCATCCGCCTCGTCGAAAAAAGTCTGATAAAAATCACTGATGTCCATCTTTTCCCGTTTTCTCCAGGTTGCTCTTTTCAGGTGGAAGCGGTCGGTCTGCGGCCGCTTTATTAGCCGGGGTCAGGGTTAACGCCTTTTTTAACGGCGCGGTTTGCGGCGTCGAAGTGAGTCGGTTCAATAGCGAATCTTCTTTCAGGATCGCATCCGCGCTGGTTTTGCTGTGCACCAGAATGGTAATGCGGCGGTTAAGGGGATTATCCTGGCCGCTGCTGTCGACGCTGACGCTGTCGGCCATGCCGATGATGCGCACGAACTTGCCGGCCGCCAGGCCGCCGCTGATTAAGGCGCGGCGCGAGGCGTTGGCGCGATCGGCCGACAACTCCCAGTTGCCGTAGGCGGCGTCGCCGCCCGCGTAGGGCAAGGAGTCGGTGTGGCCCGAGAGGGTAATGCGGTTAGGCAGCTCGTTAAGCGCGGGCGCCAGCGCCTGCAGAATGGCGCGCATATAGGGTTCCGGCTCGCGGCTGCCGATTTTGAACATCGGCCGCTCCTGACTGTCGGTGATCTGAATCAGCAGGCCGTTGTCGGTGAGTGAGAGGCGGAGATTAGACTGGAAATTACTGAGGCGCGGATCCTGTTGGATCAGGCTTTGCAGCTTGTTGAGCAGGCTTTGCAGCGAGTCGTCGCGATCCTTTTTGCGCGCGTCCAGCTTATCCAGCGTCTTCTTCAGCACCTCGCCCTGTTGGCTGATCGGATCCTCGCCGCCGCCGGGGATCACGCTGTGGCTCAGGCTCGACTTATCGCCGTGCGCCAGCGCCACGTTGAGCGGCATTTTGAAATATTCCGCAATCTGCTCGCGCGTTTCCGGCGCGGCGGAGGAGAGCAGCCACATCACCAGAAAAAACGCCATCATCGCCGTCATAAAGTCGGCGTAGGCAATCTTCCACGAGCCGCCATGATGGCCGCCGTGCTTGCCGCCCTTTTTTTTCTTCACCACAATCGCGGCGTGATCTTTTTTACTCATCAGCTCGGTTCCGTCGCCGCGCTTTGCGCTGCGGATTTCACCTGGCGTATATGCTCTTCCAGCTGGTGAAAAGTGGGCTGCACGCTGGAGTAGAGCGTCTTGCGGCCGAACTCCACGGCGATCTGCGGCGCCGCGCCGTTTACCGCCGCCAGCAGCACCGCTTTGATGCAGAAGAAGATTTTGATGTTTTCCGCGTTTTTCTGCCGCAGCAGCGCCGCCAGCGGCGACACGAAGCCGTAGGCCAGCAGGATGCCGAGAAAGGTGCCGACCATCGCGTGGGCGATCAGCTCGCCCAGCTCGGCGGCGGGCCGATCGGCCGAGGCCAGCGTATTGACCACGCCCATCACCGCCGCGACGATGCCGAAGGCGGGTAGCCCGTCGCCCAGCGCGTTGATGCTGTCCGCCGGCATATCCGCCTCATGCTCTCGGGTCTCGATCTCCTCGTCGATCAGCGCCTCCAGCTCAAAGGCGTTGCTGCTGCCGCTGATCAGCAGGCGCAGATAGTCGACGATAAAACTCATAATGGCGGCGTCGGCCAGCAGGCGCGGATAGAGAGTGAAAATGGCGCTGCTCTGCGGCTCTTCAATCTCCGCCTCCAGCGACATCATGCCGTTCTGACGCCCTTTGCTCAGCAGCAGATAGAGCAGCGCCAGCAGATCCAGATAGGTGGACTGACTATAGCGCGCGCCGCTAAACAGGCGCGGCAGCGCTTTGCCTGTCGCTTTGAGCGCCTTCAGGGTATTGCCGACGAAAAACGCGCCGACGCCCGATCCGCCGATAATCAATAACTCCAGCGGCTGAAACAGCGCGCCCAGCTGGCCGCCCGATAACACAAAGCCGCCAATAACGGAGGCGCACACCACCACATAGCCCAAAACAACCAGCACAGTAACCTCTTTACGCTAACGGCCGCTTTTAAACGCTCGGAAGGGGGACGCGAAGATATAAAAACGGCATGGATTTTTATCCGGCCGTCCGCCGGATAACAGAGAAAGGAACGCGATTTCACATCCGTTTATGGCCCGGATAGCGCAGGCTTAGCCGCTCGGTCACGCCGCAGGCATAGTGAGAATGCGGGTTGCGGCCGCGCCGCGCAGGCACGTCCGACGTTGCCCCTGACGCAGACGACTCGCCCTCTTTTTTTTCCAGCGACTTAAGCAGATTGGTCGATAAAATAATGCCGGTATGAACGCCCTGCAGCGCGTCGAGACGCGAACTTTTGGTCACGGAATTGAGCGTTGCGCTATTATCCACGCGCAGCTGGCAAATAAGGCGATCCATCGACGCCAGATGAATAAGCTGCGGCAGGGTGAGATCCTGCAGAATATCGATGCGCTCATCGTTAATCCCTAAGGTAAAACAGGCGGCGTAGCGGTCCTGCTTAATCAGGCGCTGCGCCAGCAGTAAATAAGAGAGGTTGAGTTCATAAATTTTTTGCAATCGATCGCCATAGCTCGCCATGCTCTTCTCCTGTTCTTATTTGCTGAGTAAATGTCGCTTCGGCTAGCGCGATAAATCCAGCCGCGCGCGTAAACGCTTAATTGTCTGGCTATGCAACTGGCTGACGCGCGTTTCCGTCACGCCGAGAATATAGCCCACCTCTTTCATATTTAATTCCTGCTGATAATAGAGATTAAGCAGCAGCTGCTCTCTTTCCGGCAGGTTTTTAATCTCGTCGCCGATCTGCGCCGTCAGGCGAGAAACCAGCGTTTCGTTCAGGGGATTAAGCGCTTCATGGGCGCTGTCTGGCTGTTCGAAGCTGTCGCCGTACTCCTGCTGCAGCTCATCCAGCGAATAGATCAGGCTGTTGTTGCTCTCCGCCAGCATCGACTGATACTCCGCCAGCGAGACGCCCATCTCCTGCGCGATTTCCGCTTCGGCGGCCGGCGCGCCGGTCTGCTGCTCGACGCGCTGTATCGCCGCTGCCAGCTGACGAGAGTTGCTGCGCACCCGTCTCGGCACCCAGTCGCGCTCGCGCAGCTCGTCAATCAGCGCCCAGCGCACGCGCTGGCTGATATAGGTGCTGAGCGCGACGCCTTTTTTGGCGTCGTACTGATCTATCGCATTCAGCAACCCGACCACGCCAGCCTGAATAAGATCGTCAAGCTCAACGCTGGCTGGCAGTCTGGCGTGTAAATTCAGCGCTTCCCTGCGCACCCAGTAACGATATTTCAACCACAGCGCGTGTTTATCGATAATACCTTCGGAGGTATAGATGCCGTCCAAAATAAACGTTTCCAGCCCAGTAAAACAGAAAGCTATTATTATCGAGTAAGCGCTAATCAAATAGAGCGATAAGCGGAAACAAATAAGCGCACTTCAACCTCATCCGGTTTATCCCGCTGGGAAATAAAAGCAGGGGTGCTCAGCCAGTTATTATTCGCTTTGTGCGCTTTTAAAAACTGACCCAGTCTGCTTCCGCGTCCGCTTTATTTTTCGCTCTGGCTGGCTCGCTTTGCCGCGCCCCTTTAGCGGCGAGCGGCGAGGTTTTCTGCGGCTTTTCCATCGGCGAGGCGCCCGCCTGTAAAGAGAACTGCGACACCGAACGCTCCAGATGATGCGCCTGCTCCTCGACGAAGCGCGCCACGTTGGCAGCCTGCTCCACCATGCTGGCGTTTTGCTGCGTCACCAGATCCATTTCGTTGACCGCCTGGGCGATCTGGTTAATGCCGGTGCTCTGCTCGTCGGAGGCGGAGGTGATTTCCGACATGATATCGGTCACCTGGGTCACCGACTTCACCACCTCCTGCATGGCGGCGCCAGCCAGTTCAACCTCCTGCGAGCCGGTATTCATATTGCTGACGCAGACGTTGATCAGCTGGCGGATCTCCTTCGCCGCGTCCGCGCTGCGCTTCGCCAGATTACGCACCTCGCCTGCCACCACGGCGAAGCCGCGCCCCTGTTCGCCCGCGCGCGCCGCTTCGACGGCGGCGTTCAGCGCCAGGATGTTGGTCTGATTGGCGATGCTGTCGATGACGCCGTTGATGTCGGCGATCTGGCGCGAGTTCTCGGTAATCTCGCGCATAATGCCGTCAAGATTGACCATCACCTCGCCGCCTTTGCGCGCGCTGCCGCTGGCGCTTTCCACCAGCTGCCTGGCGCTGTGCGCGTTGTCGGCGTTCTGCCGCACGGTGATTTTCAGCTCTTCCATGCTGGCGGCGGTCTGCTGCAGCGCAGAGGCCTGCTGCTCGGTGCGGGAGGAGAGATCGTTGTTGCTGGTGGCGATCTCCTGCGCGCTGCCGTAGATGCTGGTGACGCCCTGGCGAATATCGGAGACGGTGGCAATCAGCGACAGGCGCATCTTCTCCAGCTCGGCCAGCATTTCGCCGATTTCATTGGCCGCGCCGATATCCACTGGCTGGCTCAAATCGCCCGAGGCCAGCACGGCGAAGGCTTCCCGCGTCTGGTTCAGCCGCTGAAACAGCGATCGTTTCAGCCACAGACGGATCACCACCACCATCGCCATCGAGGCCGCGAGGATGAAAAAGGCCAGCACCATCATCTGCCTGTTTTTGCTGTCCGCCTGCTGCTGATGATCGGTCAGAATGGTGCTTAACACCGCGTCGTACTGGTCGATATGCGTCTTCAGCGCCGTGCGCAGGTCGCTCACCTCTTTGCCCTGCTCCACCAGGCTAAAGCTGTTCTGGGCTGGTTTGGTCAGCGCCTCTTTATGGCGCAGGGTGAAGGTCATCAGGTTGTCGAACGCCTTGCAGACGCGCAGCCGCTGCTCATGCTCTGCGGCTGAAAGCTGCGGCTGATTGAGGAAGCGCCGGTAGCTCTGACTCGCCTGACCTACCAGCGTATCGATCTCCTCCAGCAGCTTTTTATCCAGCGCGACGTTATTCATTTTGCTGAGCGCCAGATTTTCCGCCACCACCATACCGACGGCGTTATTCAGCAGCGCGGCGGCATCCTGCAGTTCATTATCAGAGGTGGCGATGCTAATGGAATCTTTTAGCTCTTTGTCGAAACGGTTGGCGCTGTTGAAATTAAACAGAGAGATGATCGCCAGAAACAGCACAAAAACGATCATCAGGGCATTCAGCCCGGTGGCAATCTTTATGTTTTTAAACATGTCGGCCCTACGGAATTAAAATGGATAAGTGTGAAAATCTCAGCTGACGAAATTAAACAGCGACATTTTCTGCATGGTCTGAAATACCGTCATCGACGAGCTCAGGGCGAATTCCGCCATCTTCGACTGCGAAATCAGGCTGATTTGCGTGTCGGGATCGGAGCCGACCGTCTGCTGCAAGCGCGACTCGAGGGTAATTTTCTGCGTGGCGGCGCTAAAGCCGAGCGACTCCAGCTGCTGCAGGCTGGTGCCCACCTGCGCCTGAATCTTGCCCAGATTATCGATGTTGTTTTTTACGCTCTTGTTGACGCTGTCCAGCGTCTCTTTAAGCGACTGGCGATCCTCATCGCTGGCGACCGGCTTATTCAGAGCGTCGATCGCCTTGTCGATGGACGCCAGCAGATCGTCGTCGCTGCCGCTCATAAACAGCGCCTGGCCGGTATCGCCAACCTGCATCGTCACGCTGTCGCTGACCTTTTGCGTCATCGCCGTGTCGCCGCCATGATAGCTGCCGTCCTGCGCGAAAGGTTCGGTGCCGGTCTTATAGCCGGAAAAGAGATAGCGGCCGCTGCTGTTGCGGCTGTTGCCCAGATCGCGCAGGCTGCTGCGGATGCCGCTCAGGGTGGTGGCCAGCGCCTGACGATCCTGGTCGGAGTAGGCGCCGTTGCCGCCCGCGACGATGGTTTCGGAGAGGTTGCCGGTCAGGAGGTTGGTGATGCTGCTCAGGGTGTTGTCTTCCTGACTCAGCGCATCCTGCGCATAGGTTCTGGCCGTGTCGTACTGATCCATATCGGCCAGCGCGGTTTGCCAGCTTACCGCCTCCGACGCCCCGGCGGGATCGTCAGAGGGTTTCAGCAGCGTCTGGCCGGCGGAAAGTCGCGTATAAATATCATTTCCGCTGGTCATCGCCTGAGAGAGACTGTCGATATTATGCTGATACATATAATAAGTGCTGATACGCATCGCGCGATCCTTATTTAATAAGCAGAGAGTAGCGGCGGCGAATTATTTAATACTGAGCAAGGTGTCAAACAGGGTGGTCGCCGTTTGTAATACCTGAGAATTAGCCTGGTAATATTGCGTGTACATTTGCAGGTTTATATATTCTTCGTTGATATCAACGCCGGCCACCGACTGCTGCTGCTGCTGCCACTGCGACACCACGCTCTCTGTCGTGGTGCGGTCGGCATTCAGGGTGGTCATCGAGGATCCCACCGAGCTGACCAGGCTGGCGTAGGCTTCACTTAAGGTCGATTTGCCCACCACCGGCTGGTTTTTGATATCGAGCATCTTCTGGATATTTTCATTATTGCTCTCATCACTGGGGTCCGCAGAGCTGGAGGCGGCAAGTGCGTCGCCGTCGCCGATCGCGACGCTAAGCGAGTCCGCCACGCCGGCGGTCGGGTTAAACAGAAAGCTGTCGCCAGCCTGCGGCGCCCCCTGCGGCGTCACGGTGACGCCTTCAAAGCTGAGCGAGCCGTCGTCGCCGACCGTCGGGGTAATGGCGCGGCCGTCGGCGGTGGTGATCGTCCAGTCGCTGCTGTCGGGGCCGGTAAAGGTCAGCTGGTAGCTTTCGCTCTTGATCGCCGACAGGTCGCTGCGCGCAATCGCCAGCGTCGCCGAGCCCTGGTTGTTGCGGTTGGCGATCGCCTGCGGATCGGCGAGGGTGAAAATATCGCCGCCCGCGTTGCCGTCCAGATCGTAACCGCCGCGGTTTATCTGGTTGAAGGCGTTGGCCATCTGCAGCGCCAGCTGGTTAAGCTGGTTGCGCGCGTCGCTTAAGTCGTGATGGCGAAAGGTGAACAGCCCGCCCAGCGTGCCGCCATCTAGTTTCTCTTCATCCAGCCGCGTGGCGTTGCCGGAGGCGTCGGTGTAGGAGACCACCGTTTTGCTGGGATCCTCCTCCGCAGGCTGCGCCTTGAGTTCGCACAGGCTGTCGCCGTTCACCAGCGACAGGCCGTTCGCCAGGGTGACGTCGACGCGCCCGGTGACGCTGTTTTCATTGACTTTGATGCCGGTCAGGCCGCTGAGCTGCGCCAGCACGCGATCGCGCTGATCGAGCATATCCGCCGGCAGATTGCCGCTGCCCGCCTGCACCTTCGCCATCTCTTTGTTCAGCGACGCCAGCTGCTTCGCGCAGCTGTTGATATCGTCCACCGCCTGGCTGATTTTGCTGTTGGTGCTCTTTTCCAGCCCGTTCAGGGTGCTGCTGTTGCTGCGATACTGGTTAGCGAGCGCCTTGAACTGCGACAGCACCTCCTGACGCGCCGCCGGGCTGACCGGATCGCTGCTCATTTTCTCCATCGCGGAAAAGAGGTTGCTCTGGGTGACGGAAAGATTGCTGGTGTCGTCGCCGAGCAGGTCGTCAATCTGGCTGAGCTGCTCATAGCGTCCTTCGAGCGCCTGAAACTGCGTCGTTGCGCCGCGCACCTGATTATTTAAAAAGCCGTCATAGCAGCGCTTGACGTCGTCAGTCTGCACGCCATAGCCAAAAAAGCCGTTGCGCGTGGTGTTGCCGCCCGCCTCGCCCAACATAATCTCCTGTCGGCTGTAGCCGCTGGTCATCGCATTGCTTAAATTATTCCCCACCACATTTAACGCCGACTGGGCGGCACTTAATCCGCTCTGGGCAATATTAAACAGGTTCATCGTTAATCCACCTCGGCTGGATGCGTAAAGGGCGCAGGTTTGCCTGACACCCCGGCTCTTTGTTATCTATCGTGATTTGTGCGAAAAACTAAAACCAGGCGCGTTAAAACAGCGCGTCAAAGGCGCTTTTATTCGCCTGCGCGCTTTTTTCACCCCGCTTTTCAACCTGTCTGATGATATTGATTAACTTCTTCGCATAGTCAGGATCGCTGGCATAGCCGCTGGCCTGTAAGGCGTGCGCCGCCTTTTCCACCGACTCGCTGTGTATCACCTTCTGGTAGCGCGGATTGTCGGTGAGAAAATGGATGTAGTCCGTCAACGCCTCGGCATAATCGCGATAGACGCGGAAAGCCGCCTTAACGCGCTGCGCGACGCCGTGGCTATATTCGGTAGTGACGATGTCGGTGCTTTCCCCTTTCCAGTCGGGCGTGGCCTTAATGCCGAACAGGTTATGGCTCGGACGGCCGTCAGGGGTGAGGATCTCATGCTTGCCCCAGCCCGACTCCAGCGCGGCCTGCGCGACGATCAGCTGATGCGGAATGCCGCTGTGGCGCGCCGCCGCCATGGCGGGCGCCAGCAGGCGCGACAGAAAAAGATGATTCGAGGCGGCGGGAGACGCGTCGTCGTCGCGCGGCGCGGTCGCGGCCGCCGCGACGCGCGGGCTGCCCGGCACCAGCGGTATCGCCTGAGCGTTCGCCGCCAGCGGATGGGCTGGCGACGCCGCCGCGCCCGCG
>Ga0157362_1001313_pt1 | contig 10368 bp, 9 predicted proteins | sample AttlaeALBM3_FD_111480 | JGI IMG/M metagenome (GOLD analysis project Ga0157362, IMG submission 111480) | Fungus gardens microbial communities from leaf cutter ant in Ribeirão Preto, State of São Paulo, Brazil - Atta laevigata ALBM3 | ecosystem: Host-associated > Fungi > Mycelium > Unclassified ... | reverse complement strand
GAGACCACGATCGCGGCCTCGGTCAGCTCCGGACGCTCGCCCTTCTCCTCGATGACCCGGTCGGTGATCCGGGCGGCTTTCGCGGCCTCGGACAGCGCCACCGCGACCGGTACTCGGCTGCCCGCGGCCGCGGCCGCGACCGGCGGGGTGGCGTTGGGGAGCACCGCGATGATCGGGGTGCCGTGGGTCACCGTGGAGTGCACGATGGTGGCGCCACCGAAGATCGACTGCTCGGCGACCACGGCCGCGCCGTCGACGGACAGCGCGGTGGCGTCGGTGAGCACACCGGAACCGGTCTTGATGGCCAACCGCCCGGCGATCTCCTTGCCCTCCGCGGTCGCCGCGACCAGCACCGCCGCCGGTGCCTGCTCGGTGACCAGCTTCGCGAGCACCTCCGCGGTCGGGGCGACCACGTAGTCGCCCAACTCGGCCGCGTCGGCGACGTAGATCGTCGCGGCGCCGTACTCGGCCAGCTTCTCGGCGGCCGCCTCGATGCCGGACCCGACGAATACCGCGGCCGGTTCCCCGACGGCGCGGGCCATCGTCAACAACTCCAGGCTGACCTTCTTGACCGCACCGTCACTGTGCTCCACGAGCACCAGGACCTGAGCCATTTCTCGCTACTCCCTCAGCTTGTGACGGGGCCTCAGACGAACTTCGCGCCGGCCAGGAACTCCACCAACGCGTGACCGCCGTTGCCGTCGTCCTCCACCACGGTCCCGGCGGTGCGCGGCGGGCGGTCGGCGGCGTCGGCCACTGCCGTCCAGGCCCCGGCCAGGCCGACCTGACCCGCGTCCAGACCCAGGTCGGCTGCGGTGACCTGATCGACCGGCTTCTTCTTCGCCGCCATGATTCCCTTGAAGGACGGATACCGCGGCTCGTTCATCTTCTCGATCACCGAGACGATCGCGGGCAGGGAAGCCGCCACCACCTGATAACCGTCATCGGTCAACCGCTCGACCCGGACGTTCGAGCCGTCCACCTCGATCTTGCGCACGAAGGTCAGCTGCGGCAGCCCCAACCGCTCGGCCAGCATGGCCGGCACCACCGAGGTCCGCGAATCCGACGACTCGCACCCGGCAATCACCATGTCGTAGCTGCCGATGCGCTCGAGCGCCTTGGACAGCACCAACGAGGTCCCCACCGAGTCCGACCCCGCCACCGCGTCATCACACACGTGCACCGCGGAATCGGCGCCCATCGACAACGCCTTGCGGATCGCGTCCGTCGCGCCCTCCGGGCCCATCGACAGCACCGTCACCGAGCCACCGTGCGCCTCGATCAACTGCAGGCCCGCCTCGATCGCGAACTCGTCCATCTCGTTCAGGATGTTGTCCCCGGAGCGGTCCAACGTCTTCGATGCCGGATCCAACCGCTTCTCCGCCCAGGTATCAGGCACCTGCTTGACGCACACCACGATGTTCATCGGCCGATCCGTCTCCCGGCGAACTGAAGTTACTAGCGAGTAATACCCGGCGGTAGTGCAATCCTAACGGCGGATCAGCGACCCGTGAAATCGGCCTTTCCGGGTCCGTTCTCGACGAACGAGCGCATGCCGATGCGCTGATCGTCGGTCGCGAATAGCCCCGCGAACGCCAGCCGTTCGACCTCCAGGCCCGCGTCCAGATCCAGCTCCAACCCACGGTCGACGGCCATCTTGGCCGCGGTCAACGCCTGCGCGGGTCCACCCACGAAGGTCCGCGCCCACGCCAGCGCCGCCTCGTAGACCTCGGCGTCCGGCACCACCCGGTCCACCAAGCCGATGGCCAGACACTCCGCCGCGTCGACGAAGCGACCGGAGAAGATGATCTCCTTCGCCCTGGCGGGACCGACCAATCGCGGCAGCCGTTGCGTCCCGCCGGCACCGGGAATGATCCCCAGCAGGATCTCCGGCTGGCCCAGCTTCGCGCTCTGGCCCGCGACCCGGAAGTCCGCACACATCGCCAGCTCACAGCCGCCGCCCAGGGCGTACCCGGTCACCGCCGCGATCACCGGCTTGGGAATCTTGGCGACCGCGGTGAAGCAGGCATGGAGTTCGACCGAGCGCACCGCCATATCGGCGTAGCTCATCTCGGCCATCTCCTTGACGTCGGCACCGGCGGCGAACACCCGTTCGCCGCCGTAGATCACCACCGCGGCGATGCCCGGGTCCAGGCTCACCTCGCGGGAGGCGGCGCGGATCTCCTCCTGCACCTGTGAATTGAGGGCGTTCATCTTCGGTCGGTCCAACCTGATCGTGGCCACCCCACCCGAGGTCTCGACCCTCACGAACTCGCCCATCGCCACTCCTCGTCTCGCAATCGGCCTGTCGAGCACGGTACCGGGCGGGCCCGGGCAATCATTTGCCCGTGTGCGCCGAGCGTCAGCTCCCCTGGCCGGGATCGCCCCACCCATTGGGCGCCCGACACGATCCGGACCGCGGCGGGGTGAACTTCGCGGTGTTCTCGGCGGCCGCCGAGGCGGTGACGCTGTGCCTGCTCGACCCCCGCGGCGTCGAGATCGACCGGTTGGAGCTGCGCGAACGCACCGGTGCGGTGTGGCACTGCTTCGTCCCGGGGGCGGGCCCGGGCGATCGCTACGGCTTCCGGGTCGACGGGCCGTGGGATCCGATGCACGGCCTGCGCTTCAACCCGGCAAAACTGCTCCTGGATCCGTACGCCCGAGCCATCACCGGTGATTGGGACGCCGACCCGGCCACGTTCGGTCACACGCACGGCGGCAGCGACCTGGTCCGCGACCCCCGCGATTCCGCCGCCCGGGTGCCGCATTCGGTGGTCGTCGGGACGGACCCGGACTGGGGCACCGGCCGCGCCCCGAGGCCGGGCCGCGCCCTGGCCGACACCGTGATCTACGAGCTGCACGTGCGCGGTTTCACCCGCACCCATCCCGAGGTTCCGCCCGCGCTCCGCGGAACCTACGCGGGGCTGGGCCATCCCGCCGTCACCGGCTACCTGACCGACCTGGGCGTCACCGCGGTGGAACTTCTGCCGGTGCATCAGTTTCTCTCCGAGGAACGCCTTCAGCTCGGCGGCGGCCGCAACTACTGGGGCTACAACTCGATCGGATACTTCGCCCCGCACGCCGGATACTCGGCCTCCGGCAGTACCGGGGGGCAGGTGCGCGAGTTCCGCGAGATGGTCCGGGCGCTGCACTCGGCGGGACTGGAGGTGATCCTCGACGTCGTCTACAACCACACCGCCGAGGGCGATGAAACCGGCCCAACGTTGTGCTTCCGCGGGCTGGACAACGCCGCCTACTACCGGTTGCGCGGGCGCCGCCGCTACGAGAACGTCACCGGCACCGGCAACACGTTGGACACCCGTTCGCCGCAGGTCGTAGCGCTGATCGCGGACTCGCTTCGCTACTGGGTGACCGAGATGGGCGTGGATGGCTTCCGCTTCGACCTGGCGCCGGCGTTGCTGCGCGGACAGGAGGCACCCGAACCGGATGCCGCCCTGCTCACCGTCATTGCCCAGGACCCGGTGCTGTCGCGGGTGAAGCTGATCGCCGAACCCTGGGATCTGGGTGAGGGCGGCTACCTGCTCGGGGGGTTCCCCCCGCCGTGGGCGGAGTGGAACGACCGCTTCCGCGACGGAACGAGGGATTTCTGGCGGCGCGCGGGCGATGGGATCAGCGATCTGGCTTCCCGCCTGGCCGGGTCCTCCGACGTGTTTCACGCCCCCGGGCGCGGGCCGGAGGCCTCGGTCAACTACATAACCTCCCACGACGGGTTCACCCTGCGCGACCTGGTCAGCTACGAGGTGAAGCGGAACGGGGCGAACGGGGAGGACAACCGCGACGGGACCGACGACAACCGCTCCTGGAACTGCGGAATCGAGGGTGAGACCGACGACCCCGAGATCCTGGAACTGAGGGATCGTCAGATTCGCAACATGCTGTTCACCACGGTGCTGTCGGCCGGCGTGCCGATGCTGGTGGCCGGCGACGAACGCGGCCGAACCCAGCACGGCAACAACAACGCCTATAGCCTCGACGACGTCACCACCTGGGTGGACTGGCGATCGAGCACATCGGCCGACCGACTGACCGGGTTCACCCGGGACCTGCTGCGGACTCGTGCCGAGCACCCGGTGCTGCGCACCCGAGCCTTCTTCACCGGCCGCCCCGCCGATCCCCACGCCCGGCCCGACCTGGGCTGGTTCCGGTCCGACGGCGAACAGATGAGCCCGCGGGACTGGTCGGATGCGAACCTGCGCACGCTGGGCATGCTCCTGGTCGGTGAGGCCGTCACTCGCCGTGGCCCCGCGGGGGAACCGCTGCGTGATGACAGCCTGCTGCTGCTGCTGCATGCGGGCCCGGAGCCGATCGACTTCCACCTGCCGTATCTGACCGGGACCGCGGGCTACTTCCCGCTCCTGGCCACCGACCATTCGGGCCGCCACGCCCGGTGGGACGTGCTGCGACCCGGCGCCGCGGTGCCCATGGCGGCGAACTCCGCGGTGCTGCTGCGGGTGGTCGACCGCGCCGGTCCCGCGGGGTAGCCGGCCCCCGCGCGGTGGGCTTTGGCGTGCTCTTGCGACGATTCGTGGTGTGCGGATCGTGGCGTTGGCGGGGGGGATCGGCGGGGCCCGATTCCTGCGTGGGCTGCTGGCCCACCTGGACCGCGTGCAGCCGCGCGCCGAGGTGACCGTGATCGGCAACACCGCCGACGACATCGTGCTGCACGGGCTGCACATCTCCCCGGACCTGGACACCGTGATGTACACCCTCGGCGGTGGCGTAAACGCGGAGCAGGGCTGGGGTCGAGCCGGGGAGACCCGGGCGGTGCAGGACGAGCTGGCCGCCTATCTGGGCCCCGAGTGGTTCGCCCTCGGCGACCGGGACATCGCCACCCACCTGATCCGAACGCGGCTGCTCGGTGAGGGCGCCACGCTCTCGGAGGCCACCGCCGCGCTGTGCGAGCGCTGGCAGCCGGGGGTCCGCCTGCTGCCGATGAGCGACGACCCGGTGCAGACGCACGTCACGATCGCGGACCCAACCGCGCCGGACGGCGTTCGGACCGTGCACTTCCAGGAGTACTGGGTGCGCCTGCACGCGCCCGAGGCGCTGGCCGTTATCCCGGTCGGGGCGGAGAAGGCCGCGCCGGCACCGGGTGTGCTCGAGGCGATCGCGGCCGCGGAGGTCATCGTGCTGCCGCCGTCGAACCCGGTGGTCAGCATCGGCACGATCCTCGCCGTGCCCGGGATTCGGGAGGCGCTCGAGAGGGCCGAGGCGCCGGTGGTCGGACTGTCCCCGATCGTCGGCGGTGCCCCGGTTCGCGGGATGGCCGACCGGATGCTGACCGCGATCGGGGTGCCGACCTCGGCGGCGGCGGTCGGCCTGCACTACGGCGCCCGAGCGGCCGGGGGGCTGCTCGACGGCTGGCTCGTGGACACCGTCGACGCCGCCGCGCTCCCCGAGCTCGAGCAGGCGGGCATCCGCGGCCGGGCGGTGCCGTTGTTGATGCGCGACGTGGAGCTGACGGCCGCGATGGCCGCCGCCGCGCTCGATCTGGCGGCCGAGATCAACGCCCGGTGAGCCGTCCGCGAAGCCTGGAGATTCTGCCGGTCGAGGGGATCGGCGAGGTTCGCGCCGGCGACGATCTGAGCGATCTGACGGTACGTCATACACCGTTTCTCGCCGACGGCGACGTGCTCGTCGTGTCCAGCAAGATCGTCAGCAAGGCCGAGGGCCGGGCGGTGCGGGCGCCGGACCGGGAGGCCGCGATCGACGCCGAGACGGTGCGCCTGGTCGCGCGACGGCGCGGCACGCGAATCGTGGAGACCCGCCACGGGTTGGTGCTGGCCGCGGCCGGAGTCGACGCGAGCAACGTCGAGAACGGCACGATCCTGCTGCTGCCCGCCGATCCGGACGCCTCGGCGCGCGCGCTGCGGGCGGGCATATGGGCGCGCAGCGGCCGGAACGTCGGGGTGATCATCAGTGATTCGCTCGGCCGGCCGTGGCGGCAGGGCGTGGTCGACGTCGCCATAGGGGTGGCCGGTCTGGAGCCGATGAACGACCTGCGCGGGGTGACCGACGGCTACGGCAACCCGTTGGAGGTCACCGTGGTGGCGGTCGCCGACCAGGTCGCCTCCGCCGCCGAGCTGGTCAAAACCAAGTTGGCCGGCGTACCGATGGCCGTGGTGCGCGGTCTCGACGTCGTGACCGCGGTCGACGGCCCCGGCGCGGTGGCCCTGATCCGGCCGCCGGCCGAGGACATGTTCTCCCTCGGCACCGCCGAGGCCCGGCGCACGGCGGTCACGGCCCGGCGAACCGTCCGGCACTTCAACGACGTGGCCCCGGACCGGGACGCGGTCAACCGGGCCCTGGCCGCGGCCCTAACCGCGCCCGCTCCGCACCACACCAGGCCGTTCCGGTTCGTGGTGATCTCCTCGGCGCGGCGGCGGGCCGGCTTCCTGGACGCCATGCGCGAGGCCTGGGTCGCGGACCTGACAGCCGATCAGCTGACGGCTGATCAGATCAGCCGACGGGTGGCGCGGGGGGAAGTGCTGCGAGGGGCCCCGCTGATCGTCGTGCCGTGCGTCGTGCCCGACGGGGCGCACACCTACCCGGATGCTCGACGGCGCCGGGCGGAACGCGACATGTTCACCGCCGCCGCGGGTGCGGCCGTGCAGAGCCTGCTGGTGGCCCTGGCCGCGGAGGGGCTGGGTTCGTGTTGGGTTTCCTCGACGATGTTCTGCCCCGACGTGGCGCGCGCCGCGCTCGAGCTTCCCGCGGACTGGCAGCCGATGGGTGCTGTGGCCGTCGGTGTCCCGGCCGCGGCCCCGTCGCCTCGCGATCAGATCGATCCGGCCCCGTTCCTACGCCGCCTGTGAGGCGCCGACGCAGGCTCAGTGGGCCCGGTGATCCTGGATGGTCAGCCGCGGACCACGGCGGGGCGCGGAGATGCCGGTCATCTCGATCAGCGCGGTGACCCGGTAGCGGTGGCCGAGATAGGGCTCCAGCAACTCCAGCATGCCCGCATCGTCGACGCGCTCCCCGGTCAGCGCGAACCCGACCGTCGCGGGCAGGTGAAAGTCGCCCACCGAGACCGCGTCCGGGTCGCCGTGGGAGCGCTGCCGGATCTCCGCGGAGGTCCAGATCCCGATGCCCGGTACTGATCGCAGCCGTCCGTCGGCGGCCGCGGAATCCATTTCCGCGGTCTCCTCCAGCCGCCCGGCGTGGCGCATCGCCGCGATGATCGTGCGCGAGCGCGCTGGTTCCACGCCCGCCCGATGCCACTCCCACGAGGGCAGGGCGACCCAAGTTGCCGGGGCCGGCGGCACGAACAGGCCCGGCGGGGCCGGGCCCGGCGCCGGTTCACCGTGCGCCCGCACCAGCGTCCGCCATGACGCCCTCGCCTGCCGTCCGGTCGTCTTCTGCTCCAGAACGCTTGGCACCAGAAGGTCGATCACCTGCCCGGCCCGCGTGATCCGGAAACCCGGATACCGCGCCGCCGCCTCGCGAACGAAGGCGTCGACGGGGGCGAACCCTGCCGCGTCGTCCTCACCACCGCACATCGACGGCGCCCGCTCCAGCAGCCAATCCGCACCCGGGCCCCAGGCCAGCGCCTCCACCTCGCCCAACCCCGGTGTGGCCGAAAACCGCACCGTCCCCGGCCCCGAGGGCGTGCGCACCGCGCGCCACACCACGCCGGAAGGGTCAGCGCGGTAGCACGGATCGGCGGCACCGCGTCGCAGCACCGCCAGCGTCCGGTGCAAGTCCAACCGCCGCTGCGGTCGCCAGCTGCGGATCCGCCCCGCCGTCGCGACTGACACGCCGTCGAGTCTGCCGCACCGACCCGGTCCAAGCCCGCGTCCGTAGACTCCGGCACTGGGACGCGCGTCGACCACAGGCCCCGGCGCAGCAGCAAAGAGACGGTCATTGTGGCGAAGAAATCGAACCCCGAGGCGCGGCCGGGAGCGGCCCGCCGGGCCCGGGTGGAGGAGCTGAAACGGGCCCAGAAGTCGGCCGAACGCCGCAAGAACTGGACCATGGCCGGCGTGGGGGTGCTGATCGCCGCGGGACTCATCGCGATCCCGGTCGTCCAGGTGATCCACAACAACCACAAGAAAAACCGGCAGCCGGCCGACATCGGCGTCAGCGCCGCGGCCGCGATGTGTGACGCGGAGATCACGGACCCGGCCAGCGGCGGCCAGAACCACGTCGGCGGCGGGGTGCACGTTGACTACGCGACCGTCCCACCCAGCTCGGGCAAGCACTTCGAGATCCCGGCCACGGTCAGCAGCCGCGGCTACTACACGACCAAGGACGTACCCACCATCGAGCAGCTGGTGCACAACCTCGAGCACGGGTACACGGTCGCCTGGTACGACCCCAAGATCGACGGTGGCGAGCTGTCCCAGCTCAAGGACCTCGCGGGGCTGCTGCACAACAAGCCGCAGTACTACAAGTTCATCGCCGCCCCCTGGGACACCACCCGCGGTGCCTTTCCGACCGGCAAACCGTTGGCCTTGACCCACTGGGGCGGCCAGACGAGTGCGTACCGGCAATTCTGCGGCCACGTCTCGGGAGCCGCAGTTCAGACGTTCATGAACGCCCATCCGGCCAGTGACTCGCCCGAGCCGAACACCCCGTGATCGACTGAGCCCGTGGCCCGGCGACCGAAGGACCCCGACGCACCCTCCCGCGCGGAGCGGGCCGCCGAGAGCGCCGAGGCCCGGGCGCGGGCGGCCCGCAACAAGATGATCGAACGGGCGGTGCTGGTGGTGTCGGTGGTGGTCGGGTTGATCGCGATCGGCGTCATCATCCACAAGCACACCGGCGGGGGCGGCGGTGCCGACAAGACGGTCAAGGCGCTGCAGGACATCGGGGTGACCCCGGTCGTGGCCGGTTGCATCGGTCAGGCCCCGAGCAACGACCCGGCGCCGGACAAGGACCTGGTGGTGCCCGCCGGCGGCAGGGTGCGCTATCCGATGGTGCCGCCCAGCACCGGCCCCCACCTGGCCCAACCGGTCGCGGTTAACTCGGCCGGTTTCTACACCGCCGCCGACCGACCGCCGGTCGAGGGCCTGGTCGCGAACCTCAACGCAGGCTGGACGGTCCTCTGGTACGACGCCCAGGCGCTGGGCCAGCCCCAGGTCGCGCTCATTCGGCGCGCCGCAAAGGTGCTGCACTCCGATCCCCGGTTCAGCACGTTCGTGGCCTCGGAGTGGGACCCCGCCTACGGCGCGTTGCCCCTCGGCACCCCCATCGCCCTGGTCCGCTGGACGAAGGACAACGGGGCTTCTCTCGGGCATCGGGCGTTCTGTCACGAAACGTCCGGCGAGGCGATTCTTCAGTACATGACCTTCTACGGCGCCCCGGTCCCCCCGGGGGAAGCCGGCTGACTGCGCGGCTCGCCCGGCCGCTGCGCGCGATTGCGGCCCGAGCTGTCCCCCAACGGCGTACGGTGGTTGCGGTCGCGCAGCGGCGCGGGCGCGACCCCGGGGTGGGAGGGGTGGACGTTGGTCGAGCGCACGACGGTCGGTAACGGGTCGGCGGGACCGGGGGCCGCCCCGCCGCTTTCCCCGCGGTTGGCGGACTCGGCGGATCGCCTGGCCCGCATCGAGGAGCTTCGGCGGCGCAAGCAGCGGTCGGATCGGCGCAAGACCCTGGCGATAGCCGGCGTGCTGGTTCTGGCCACTGCCGGGGCGTTCGCCAAGCCCGCCTACAACTGGGTCGACAAGAAGCTGAACGACCCACTGAAGCGGTCCATCGCCTCATTCGGTGTGCCGCTCGCCTCGGCCAGGTGCGACGCGATCACCTCCGATCCGGCCGGACCGGCCCAGCAGCACGTCGCCGTCGGCACCCGGGTCGATTACACGACGGTCCCGCCGAGCTCGGGCAAGCACTACTCGAACCCGGTCCTGTTCGCCGCCGACCCGTTCTTCACCTCCAAGGACAACCCGCCGGTGGAGAACGTGGTGCACAACCTCGAGCACGGCTACACGGTCCTGTGGTACGACCCGAACCTGCCCAGCGGCGTTCAGCACGAGATCAAGGGCCTGGCCGCACGGCTGCGCAACGACGCGGCGTATCAGCAGTTCATCGCCACACCGTGGGATGCGGCCTACGGCGCCTTCCCCGAAGGCAAGCGGGTGGCGCTGTCCCACTGGAGCGCCCCGGACAAGGTCACCGGGACGGATTTCGGGCACCGGCTGCTTTGTGCCCAGCTGACCGGTGAGGGGGTCAGGCAGTTCATGGACCGGTTCCCGGCAACGGACGCACCGGAGCGGGCCCTGCGCTAGCTGTCGCGACCCAGGAGGTTGTTGACAGTCTCGTGGGCGTGGCGGCTTGAACGGAAGAGAGCCTCCGGGCGGAGTGGGTGTGTCTGACGCACCGGTACTCCCTCGGAGGCTCTCGTGG
>Ga0157362_1001312_pt1 | contig 10368 bp, 9 predicted proteins | sample AttlaeALBM3_FD_111480 | JGI IMG/M metagenome (GOLD analysis project Ga0157362, IMG submission 111480) | Fungus gardens microbial communities from leaf cutter ant in Ribeirão Preto, State of São Paulo, Brazil - Atta laevigata ALBM3 | ecosystem: Host-associated > Fungi > Mycelium > Unclassified ... | reverse complement strand
TTTGGTCCAGCGGTCTTATGCTAGTCTTATGCAGCTCATGTCATTGTGCGTGGTGGTCCTAAAAATACAAAATCGAAGTACAGATCGTAATAGACGATAGCGTGCTTCGTCAGTGTATTCTTTCTTCATTTGTCATCGCGATCGCTTATGTCCCGGTACTTCCCTTCCGCACGTAGTGTAGAACAAATGCACGGATGAGCGTTACGATTTATAATATCGTGCACACGCGAAATTATGTATATGACAGCTGTTCTAAATACAGTGTCATTAATACTTTAATGCTAATAGATCGCGAGAGATTGCCGTCTGTCATACCCAGATGCACGTACACACAAACGTGCATTTCCATTTATTAATATTCCTAAATACTGCACAAACATTACGTGTTCAGGATATTATGTTACTCTTCGTGATAGCTCTCCGGTGTCAAGTGCAAATATTTTACTTTGATTTAGAAATAATTAATTAATAATTACAGGCATATGCGTGGATGTTATTTAATTAGTATATTGAGAGGAAAAAATAGTTGCAATTACGTAATTTTTTTATTATAATTACATTATTTTTTGGGATAACTATATATAGTTTTAACCATGCCATGAAAATATAGTCAATTGTTGCTATTAATAACAAGCACACTCACACACACTGCTTGAAAATCTTTAGTACTTTTCTTAATATACTTTAGATATTATTATCACATAAATAATAAATAAATGTAGGAAAATAGTTGTATTCGCTACAACTGCAATTGCATTTACTGAATAAAAATGTTTATTTTATTTATCACTTATCTTGATATTTTACTATATTAATATTTGAAAAATATCATAATTTATAAATTATCATAATTTATAGTGATATTTTTTCATCTTTGAGAAAATCATATAAGATATAATATAAATTATTATTATTACTAACGTTATAACAGTAAAAATGGAGCTCTTAATCATCATTAGATATATTTTACCATGCAATTATAGTCACAAACACTTTTCTCTTAGTGTATATTAATCTGCATGGAATAATAATTACAAAATTTTCCTATCTTTATCAAAATGCTCGTGTAATCTATATAGTAAAAGATAAAAATGCATTGATTATTATGTCACGTAATTGTTACGAGACTATCATAGGTATATACTTAATAGAAAAGTTTTCTGAATTCTATAACAGACAGAATAAGAAATATATCATTGCGGTGCAATATTCTTGGCATATTAATTAACGTGTAAGGCAATTATCTCGCGGCTCGGACATAATTCTCGGTTCACAAGTTTTGATGGAATATGCGCGACGACACGAACGACTAGGCAACTGGCGAAGTAGCGGCCGCTTTCCCGCATTTTCCGCGGTGAGATTTAGCTTTGATATATCACTCGCGTGGCCATTTGTCGAGTGGCCGCGGCGAGAACGAGGCGGGAATAAATATAAATCTGATCTCGCGTTTAGATTGTACCGCTGCCACCCTTTCGGGCGAAACGTGGCGGAACGTCGCGATAAAAAAAGAAAAACGCTGGACTCTTTTTTTCTCTTTCTCTCTTCCTTTCTTTCTCTCTTCCTCTCTTCACTCTCCTCGTTTTTCCAACGACGTTTTCGCGCTTAATTAGGGAAAAGAGAATGACGACTGTTGAGAACGCGGCAAGGACTTTTCGGAAGGTCCTATGGGGTATCCGCTCTTTAATTAGGAGAAGTGAATTATCGACGATCCGATAAAAAAAGGGGCAAGCATAAAAATAAAAATGGATAAGAGTCGCGGCAGTGCGATTGAATGAAAACGTATCCCTGCGGATTTTTCGAGCTCAGGGCTTTCTCGTCCGCGAGAATGATGGGAATGAAAGGAAAATTGTGGAACGCTTGGAAAAATGACATCGATCTTTTGACGAATTTTGCTGTTGAATTGTTGAAATTGGAAGAAACGTGCGCGTGTTCGAAATGGCCTGCGCTCCTTCAGAAAAGCAACTTGTCAAAGAGTGAAACATATGAAAAATTCAGCTGTATTGTGAAAAATGCATTCCACGTTTTTCTAGCTTATTAGGAGAAAATCAAAACGAAATAAGATTAAAATTGATCGAAAATTTTAATGACTTTTTAGCTATGGCAATGATTTCCTTTTTTTCATTCAAAATAAAAATAAAAATTTCTCTGCATATACATATATATTTTTGTAACTTTTAAATTTATCCACTCATTTAAATATACATCTCTAATCTCCACTTTTATGAACTTGATAGGAAGAATCGGAGAGATTTAGTGTAATTAATAAAAACGTCAATTTATAATATATAAATATTTTGCAAAATAATAAGTATTATTCAGCAATCTATTTAACAATATTTAACAATATTAATTAATTTAATAATATTATAGAAAGATATTAGTTTTTAATATAATTTTCCGCCTTATTTATTTTACAAAAAATTTTTCTTTTTTTCCTTATTTTATATGTTAAAATATATAAATTCTTATAAAGTTTCCAGTTTTTCTTACAATCAAATCATTTCTCCACATATATCACAATTAATAATTTTAAATTAAATTCTATAATATTGTTATACGTTTGATTATTATATTTCACAGATTTTTGTTATCTTTAAAGTATATTTTACGTTATTAACAATGCATTGGCACGTTGGATGAATATTGAAGCACGCTTTTGGTTTTGCCATCAAGAGATCAAAGAAACCGTCGCGAAGATTCCTTAAGGAATCGTTAATTTCTGAAGAATGCTCGTTTTCAAAAGGAAACAGTAAAACCCGTGAAATACTGTAAAAGCCAAAAGGAAGTACAGAAAGATAGGAAAACCTCTTGCGGAAAATTTCTTGGTATGCCCCTTTAATTGGGGGCGGGAACCAGTCGCTGGTTAGAAGTTCGCAAGGGTAAGAAAGATGGATAAGTTGCGGTGAACGGTACTTTGCAAACGTTCATGAAACGAGAAAAACAGGATAGCACGGAAAACAAAAGGAAAAACAAAGGATAAGGGAGCGGAAAGAAGAAAGGCAAACGCGGCTCAATGTCGATCGACTATCCTGTGGATAAAATAGACAGAGCAGGTCCCGGAGGGTGAAACTTAGAGAAAGGAAGTACGCTGAAAAAGGAAAAAAAATGAAAAAAGAAAGGGAATAAGAGGAAAGAAAGGAAAGAGGAGTAGAAAACAACGAAAGTTTCCACGTGAAAACTCGGTAGTTTAATTCTCTTCTTTATAGCAACCCGCTGTTTGTCGGGGAGAAAAAATCGTGGAGGGTACCAATCGTCCAAAATCTCGATCTCATTTCGCGCCAGTCCACCCAGATGAGAGGGTGTTGTATTCTCTCGAAGAAAATTAAAGCGACGACGATTCCACAGCCATCTACCATCCCTTCTATTCCTTTCACATCCTTCTCTTAACGGTCGGAAATATCTCTCTGTATAGAATCAAACTCCGTCACGTAACACGCTAACGCAACTACGACGGAATGGACGCGCGCAATCACCGGAGATTTTGAGTCGGATGATAGCGTACAGTGTGGATGACATTCAATTGTAGACGACTCTTCTCGACGCGACTGCTTTTGACGGAATATTGACGTCGATCAGATTTTTCTCGGTGAATTATCATTACGCGCTGTCGAACCTTCGCGATAATGTAAAAGCTTCACCGTGTATCTTTACATTAACATTTAATTCACGCGAAATGATAATCATCGCTCTTTTCTTTTTTATTCATTCCTTTTTATTAATTCCTTTTTGTTCGCTTTCGCGTTAACTTAATTTCACTCATTACAATGCGGGTCAACTATCAAGCTCTGACGCCCCATAATATAATAACTCCCTTTTCACGGCGGATTTTTTTTCTTTTTCCACCTCGCCTGGCGAAAGTGCTGGCGTGTTCTCACACGGGCAGGTTAGATTTCATATCTGTGAGTCGTCACGGCGCCGATATCCACGAGATGAACGAAAGTTAGAAAGGTGGATGAGAGATAAGGTCGGCAATAAAAGGAGAGGAATCGTAACTGCGCACGATCGATGCCTTCTGAATTATGCAAAATCAACGAGTCAGACCCGTGTCAGCGGGACGAATGTTCGGAACTGCGACGTTTCTACTTCTCGTTGAATCGAAAGATCCGAATGCACGTCCGCGTTCTTTTGATTTAATCATGAAATCCGATCATAGTGTAATACCATATCTATACCTATCTAATATCTAATAATACCTTTATGATTATTTTATGTAGCTAATAATAAATACAACATTATTTAACATTAATAATTGTAACATTTTAATGCAATGATTGTTACATGTTTAATATTGTTCGTTAATTGTTACTATTCTCAGTTAATTATTAATTATTTTACTGATACTGTGTTAAAATTATATTATATAAATACTTGAAAAAAGAAATGATGAAACTAATTCGGAAATTAATCGTATTAATAATTTATCACGTTTAATAATTGACATTTAATATTAAATTCGCATGAAACTTGTTGCAAATCCTCGGGACGCGATTTCGTAAATTCGTGCGAAACTCATCCTGATTAGCATTAAGATAGTACTATAACTGCGACCTTATGCCTTAATTCTTCTTTTTAAGCATTATTTAGCATTATTTAAGCATTAAATAGCAGTTCTTCCACGATTCCTTATTCGCCAAATATTTTATTTAATTGCGAGAGAGATTTTACTTCAAAATCAAGGCGAAAGAAATTACACCGTATTTGTAATCTTTAAAAGTGACATCTCTACATTAAATAAAAGTTTCATAAACTTAAATAACTGTGTCGTTACCTTTACATTCATATTTTTTTTATAAATGTGGCTTATATTTGCATTGTAATCCTATTAATGTATTTTTATGCGAAAAATGTGTTTTACAATATATAACATTTATACGGAAAGGAAGGAAAAATGAGAGAGAGAGAAAGAGAGAAATCTAAATTTCACTTATAAAAAAATAAATAACTTTTTAAGATGCGGGAAAAAAATTTAACCTCGAGATTACGTTTTCCAAGGATTTTTCAAGGATTTTCTGAGATTTTATTCTTCGCGTTCACAATACGATCTTGCACCATTGGCCGAAAGAAAACGAGTTAAGAAGGGGACGCGCAAGAATAAGTGCATAAAGAACGAGATATGAGCTTAGCAAAGCATACTGCGTTCTCGTTACATGTGACAGATGTGTTCTTGAGGACCGTTGAAATCGCATAAATGGAATCCTATTTTCCGCGCATATTCCTCAAACCGTAGAACGAGTCTTATCTTCAAATGTTATTTCCGTATTTTACAAAGGGAAACTTGATGTTGTTAGCACAAAGTCGAATCTTAAGTATCAGATCATTCTTACATTTCTCGTTTGTCGATCGAATAAAATACATAAACGTTTGTATGTACAATTGATATTATTGTCAGTTTTTTTTTAAAAGTAAATATATCTTTGTTATAAATATATAAATATCAGATACAGAATTTATGCAAAAAGGAGAGAAAGCTATTAAAAATACATAAAAATTTTATTACAAAGCACTCCGAATCTTACAGAAATGTTATTTTATTTTACGTATTTTATATATAATACATAGTAATTCAGATGGTTACATTCAATGAAAACTGTATAAACTCATTATTAAATAACGTATTACAAATTTTGTTGTGCTAAACGAGTCACTGCTTCTGAAAGTTTCATCGACTCGGGAAAGTTCGCATCGTAAATTTCCATAACGTGATTTCACAATTTTATCGGTAAGAGAATTAATATTCTGGCGAGTCTAATCTCTTCTAAATCCGCTAACATCCGCGATGGTTTCAGCACTTGTCTCTTGCATCGGATAATGACAACGTCACCTTCCAGTACCATTTTCCTGTCGTTTATCGCTTTTCGCAAAAATAAATGTTTCGAAATAATTATCAGTCGCAATGTATTATTTTTTTGTTTCATGCTATAGCTATATCCTCTTTCCTTCTTATCACGTTCTTCTCTCTTTCCCTCTCGTACCATCCTTTTGTAACTAAGAGGTCTTGCTTGGACTTGCCGTTTTAAACTGAAATAAAAGCCCGGAGGACCGAGCGTGAGTAGGTACCTATCTCTTGTGGGATGCGATTTCGTAAATTCAAGTAAAACTAAGATCCGTGTAAACCTAATCTTCTTAAACGAAGTCCAAATCGTAAAGTCTCGAAAACCCGCCGCCGGCTGGTACTGCATCGCCGCCGCGCTGTTGGAATAAAAAGGACAACTAGAATACCGGGTAGAACGGTAGGGGATGGACTTGGCTATACTCGGGGGAGAGTGAGTACTAAAACGCGATTATATCATGGCGCATCGGTACCGTTTTGGGCTTAAGGACGAGAGAGGAGCAGAAAAGGAACGAGAGCCTCATTCTCGAAGTGCGCGCGCCAGCCAGCGAGGACGACAATAATTTCGTATTAAAACGGTTCTTGCGGATTACACGTTTCCCGCCTCCGACATTTCCGTCCATCCGTTCCTTCCCGTCCTCCTTTTTGCCCACGTCATTTGCAGATAATGCGGATACGATCTCCTGCTTTTTCCTCCGTCTCTCTCTCTCTCTCTCTCGCACTTTTCTTTCTCGTCTTCGGTGAGAATGAGAAGATGCTTTCTTCGAAGAAAAGAGACACTTCATCTCTTTTCTCTAATACCTTTCACCTTCTAACGGTTATTCTCATTCTCGTTATTTTACTTGAGCCGCTCGAGAGACTTCTGTTTCTCATTGCTTTTTACTTCATATTCAAAAAGGGGTAACCAAAAGAAAAATAGGACGCTTAAGCGGCTCTGTATTATAACAATATTTTTTCGTTGTATTTATATAAAACTATTACGAGATATATTCTACGATATATTCTACGAATATATCCCGCGCTCTTCGCGAGATGATACAAACGCGATCTTTTTCCCCGCGACGTAGAAACAACTGACATTTTGTCGGATTTCGGGCACGCACTAAAGAAAATCCTATCTCCTCTACTCGTTGAAATTTTCGAGTTGCTTTTCTCGGTTCCCTGGTAAACACAGTGAGTAAAAGTTGCATAACACGTTCCAATTTTATATTAAAAGAGTCGTGGTCTGCCGCGAAAATATGATTCCCTTTCTTCCCCCCCCTCCTCCCTCCCCTCTTTCTTGCACTTTCCTACGCTCCTCTTTTTACATCGCGCTTCTCGCGGATGATACAAATACGATTCTCTTCCGCGCGGCACGCTGCTTTTCCACTGTCGCGTGATGTGTTGCTACCTTTCTTTTGCTTTACGGACTTCCTTCCAGCCGGAAACTTTTTCTTTTGCGGCTTTCTCCCCCTCTCCCCCCCCCACCCCCCCTCTCTCTTTCTCTCTCTTATTTTCCCCTCTTTTCTTTACGCCCTTCGATGTGCGGCACGTCGCGTCTCATTATTCTTATTTTGCGCTTCTACTTCGTTTCCCAAGGAAACTTTTCGCGCGAGTTAGTATAGATATGAGTTTCCGCTCTTATCTTGTTCTATATATGCACACAGCAGTGTAAACAGCTGGAAACAAGAAAACTAAAGAGAAATGGTAACTGCGTTGCGAGAATGTTAAGAGCAACTATCATGAGATTGTGGCAAGATTATCATCCGATCACGCGGATATTGCCAATTTCGTGTTCATAGGAAGTTAATTTTATTTGTATTCGCTTCTCTCTCTCTCTCTCTCTCTCTCTCTCTCTCTCGCTCTCGTTCTTCTCTTTGCGGCGTATTTCCTTTATCTTCTAAATGAATACCTAATATTAATTAATTTTGATTACATTCTATTAATTTAATTATGGTATTATTATTATTCAGACATAGAAACATGGTCATTGACTCGATTGGAATTTATGTTACCGATAGGTGAACGATTAATTCCCTTATTTAATATATTATAACATGATACATATGATGCAACACGATTGTATTACAAACGAATTATCGCACGACGGTAGAAACGTAACTTTTCTCGTTTTTGCTTATTTTAATTTAGATGTAAAATGGCTTTATTATCGCTTAGCTGTCCAGTTTAAAAAATTGTCCAGTTTAGTAAATCATCATCTTTTCTTTTTGAGATTGAAGTAGAAAATTCATGTAATTAACCGAGTATTTCGTACTTCTAGTTCTGGAAAAAAATACAAGACGACTCTTCAAGCGTCACAGCTTCTCACTATAAACCCACGTCTTTATAACGAGTGTCTTCAATCTCTCTCTTTCTCTTCTCAGAAAGGGTTTACATGTAAACGAGAGACGCGTTTTTTTCCGCCAGCAGCTTTATTCAACAATTTCGCGAACTCGTACATATTAAACTATCACAGTGTTGTTGACATGCAAGAGGAAAAAAGAATGAAAAAAAAAAAGAGAAGATATCGCTCTCTCTTTATTCATCACGTTTCTAGATAATGCAGAAATGATCCTCATTCCTTCAGATCCTTTCTGCCTCTTTTTTTTTCTCCTCACCGATATCTTTCTCCTTCGTACCTATCCTCCACCTACCAATCCTCTTTACGAGGGACTTCTTTGCCGAGATAGCATAGACCTTTCCTCCCGCGGTTCCTTTATTCCTTTGATAGTCGCCACTTCTTATCGATGGTCTTATTTCTTTCGCTATCATTCCCTTGGACTCCATCGTCTCTCCCCTGCTCTCTTTCTCCTACCTTCATCTTCATAAGTATTAATACGGATCTCTCCTGTGCCCTTCTTATCTCTTTATCTTTTTCTCTCTCTCTTTTCCTATTCTTTTGATCTCATCGTTTTACCAGAAATTTTCCGTATCCTCACATCCCTTAAATTTCAGCCGTGTTTTTTTACGAGCGCTAATATATAACAGAAATCGTCATCCGCTCCGTTTGAATCTCTCCGGAATAGTGTTATATGAATGTCCGAGTCGAATTACATGCAATGGACACTACTACTCTGTGCGATAGAATATAGGGATACCTATCCCTGGCAATCAAATTTTTTAGGACAGAGTATCCTAGGCAGTCGAGAATAACGGGATCTTTGAAAGTACCGTAAAGACCGAAATGGGAAACATTACGAAGACACGCGATCCCAGGCTAAATGACTCCCGATTCTATCGAGAAAATCGAAGGAAGATTTTTCTCATTTCTCATCTACTTTCCTGCCAGTATGAACTCATTTCGTCTTTAACTTTCTTTATTTTCCTTTTAAGGATTACGTTCTATAGAGTGAGCGATTGCAATCTTCATTTTATTTTTTATATACACAATAATGCAATAAAAATAAGAAATGTAAATTAAAATATAAAGACATTCAAATATAAAATAATAATCAACAACAAAAGATAGGGCTGTAAGAATTAAAACGAGTTAATGATTCACAAATTATTTAAAAACAATTGTCTTTAATAGAACCTTGTAAATACATGATTACGAACGTTTCGGCACTGCACTTTAAATCATTATCAGTGTGGGAATACAAAATGTAAATGATTAGCTCTCACTCTCAAACAAACCATGGTGAGTGTTCCTCCAAATGAAACATTCCCAAAAGTTCATCAAGGGAACGGTCCAAAAGTGTGAGAGATAAATAAGAGATATTAATACTCATAGCGAAACCGAAACGTTTTCATGATCACGATAGCATATTTTGTACGAGGTTTTATTACTTTCATTACTTTTAATTGAGTTTTGACTTTTACAGCTCTATCTCTAGTTATATAATTTTAAAAAATTATAGTTTTTTTATCTCCATAATATTCATTGATCGATTATCAATGCGTTAGTTAGTGTATTTGATAATTGCAATCATTTCATGAAGCAAATATAAAATTGAAAAATTAAAACTTGATTACAAAATTGAAAATTATCTTTCTATGACGTATATTAATTTAAACGTCCACTAATCTGAATTCTATTGGACACTGTGTATTATCGGTTATCAAGTATCGGATTTCACGCGAACGCTAATCTGCTTTAAAGAGAACAACAGCCGCGACCTACCATCTTGGTTCCTTTCCCTCCTCTCCCTCTGGTAATTACAGGAGTTCGTTCCGCCCTTTCCTACTCGTTGCTTTATCGTCTTGTAAAACACCGCCGCGAAATAAACAGCTCGCTTTCCGCTCGCGTCGTTCCGGAAGTTAAAGCCGAACTGGTCGGTTCCGCCGAGTTTCCGCTGTAAATACGCTTCTAAGGTTCGACCGAAATTTAGGACGCGGCCTAGCGCGAGGGAAATTTAAGGTGGTTCCGGATGGACCCTTTCGCGCGATGTTTTACGAATTCGGTTTTATTAAATAATTATTCAGGAAAGACGAGTGGATACTTTTTTTATTTGATAATATATCTTTGTTTTCTTGCTGAATATTTTATATGCTACATATATTTTTATATTCTCTGATCGCTTTGTTCTTTTCCTCTGCGTTTTTTTTTTTACTACTTC
>Ga0157362_1001311_pt1 | contig 10371 bp, 6 predicted proteins | sample AttlaeALBM3_FD_111480 | JGI IMG/M metagenome (GOLD analysis project Ga0157362, IMG submission 111480) | Fungus gardens microbial communities from leaf cutter ant in Ribeirão Preto, State of São Paulo, Brazil - Atta laevigata ALBM3 | ecosystem: Host-associated > Fungi > Mycelium > Unclassified ... | reverse complement strand
GAGCCCCGTTCACTGGCTGATCCTGGCGGTCGTCCTGCTCGTCGTGTTTGGCGGCGGCGGCAAGATCAGCGGCCTGATGGGAGACTTCGCGAAGGGTATCAAGTCCTTCAAGAAGAACATGGCCGACGATGAATCCATGACCACGACGGACGCCACGCAGGCTCCGGGTCATATCTCTCCGCCGAATCAGAATCCCGGCTACAGCCAGACGACCAGCAGCGAAACGCACCGTAACCAGGCCTGCTGCAGAACCTCAAGGTTGATGAAGGTTGGGGCAATGCTTGCCGCCAGATCGTGCAGGCTGGCCAGCGGATGGACCAGCGCGGTTGGGTTCCGGCCACGGCGGGGAACCTGTCCTGTCGCCTGCCGGACGGTCGCATCGCAATCACGCGCTCAGGTGGCCACAAGGGCTTTCTGACCGATAGCGACGTCATCGAGATCACGCCGGACGGCCTGCCGGTCGATCCCGCCAATCGCGCGAGTGCGGAAACGCTGCTGCACACGCAGCTTTACGCCCATGACCCCGCGATCGGCGCCGTGCTGCATGGCCATTCCGTCGCCGCGACCATTCTTTCGATGGATGAACCGTCCGACGCGATCACACTGGCAGGCTATGAAGTTCTCAAGGTCTTCGAAGGCCAGACGACCCACGACACGAGCCTTGAATTGCCCCTGTTTCACAATGATCAGGACATTGCCCGTTTGGCCACAGTCGTCGCCCCAAAGCTTGCGGACATGCGTTTAGGCTATCTGATCCGTGGTCACGGTGTCTATGTCTGGGGTAAGGACATGTTCACGGCTCTTGCGCGCCTTGAGGGGCTTGAGTTCCTATTGGCCTGCGAGCTCGCTCGTCTGCAGAGAAAGGCCTGACCATGAGCCGTCTGACTGTATATCGTGACGATGCCCCCGATACGATCCTGCTGGACGTCACCACACCCGGCGAAATTGCGGAAACCCTGCGTCCCCACAATATCCGCTTCGATCGCTGGTCCGCTCCGGTTACACCAGCCCCCAATGCCCCGGCGGACGAGGTTCTGGAGGCATATCGCCCCTATCTCGACACGCTGATGGGTGAGACGGGCGCAGGCAGTGCGGATGTGGTGCGGATCAACGCGTCCACGCCAAACCTTCCGGAACTCCGGAAAAAGTTTCTGTCCGAGCATACCCACAGCGAAGACGAAGTCCGCTTCTTCGTGCACGGGCAGGGCGCGTTCGTCCTGCATATCCGAGGGCGCGTCTATTCCGTCTTGTGCACCCAAGGGGACCTGATCTCTGTTCCCGCAGGCATCCCGCACTGGTTCGAGGCCGGGCTGAATCCGGACGTGGTGGCCCTGCGTGTCTTCACCGACACGACCGGCTGGATCGCGCAATATACCGGCGATGACATCGCCAACCGCTTCCCCGCTGAAGTTCCCTGAAAGTCCCCCATGATCCGTCTCGTCCTGCTTGATATCGAGGGCACAACCCTGCCGATCTCTTTCGTGCGGGACGTCATGTTCCCCTATGCGGCGAAAGCCCTTCCGGCCCTGCTTCAGGACCACACGAACCCGACGGTCGTGGCGGCGCGGGCGGATATCGTCATGGAGCACCCGGGGCAGGACCCGCTGAAAGTCTGTCAGGACTGGATGAAGGCGGACGTGAAGGCAACCCCTCTCAAGACGCTTCAGGGCCTGACCTGGCGTCAGGGGTTCGAGGACGGCACCCTTCGGGCCGACCTGTATCCGGATGTGCCACCCGCTCTTAAAGCATGGTCGAAAGGCGGCCTGCGTCTGGCGGTCTACTCGTCCGGTTCCATCCCGTCGCAGAAGCTGCTGTATGGACATACGGCGCAGGGGGATCTGACGTCTCTGTTCGAGGATTTCTTTGATCTTTCGACGGGCGGCAAAAAAGACGCTGTCTCCTATGAAAAGATCACAGCTGCCGTCGGCTTGCCTGCAGAGCAGATCCTGTTCCTGTCCGATATCGGAGCCGAACTGGATGCTGCCCGGACAGCGGGCATGAGCGTCTGCCAGCTCGTTCGAGAACAGGATGGCACCGTCCCGCATCCGGGTGTCGCACAGGCTCCCGACCTGAACGCCGTTTCCAGTCAGTTTGGCCTGCCCGTCGCATGATCCTGCACACGGACTGGCGCGATATCCCTGCCTCTGCCCGCAATACGGTGGCAGCGCTTGGCAATTTCGACGGCGTACATCGCGGCCATGTGCATCTCCTCGAAATATTGCGGATGGCGCGGCCCGATCATCCGCTTTCGGTTGTCACGTTCGACCCGCACCCCCGAACACTGTTCCGGCCGCAGGACCCGCCGTTCCGCCTGATGCTGCCGGATGTTCGCGCCGCAGCCCTCGGCGGCCAAGGCGTTGAACACGTCTTCCAGATCCCGTTCGATACGGAATTTTCCCGTCTGAGCGCCGACCGGTTTGTGAACGATGTTCTCGTGAAGGGCCTAGGTGTGGCGCATGTGGCCTGTGGTGCAGATTTCGCATTTGGCCACCGTCGTCACGGCAATATCGACCGTCTTGAAGCACTCCTAAAGCCCCATGGAATCGGCCTAACCATCGTGCCCCAGCTTGTCGATGACGGCGGCCCGATTTCCTCTAGTCGCATCCGTCGCCTGTTGCAGGAAGGTTATCCAGAGCGCGCCGCCGAAGAACTGGGCCGTCTCTGGAGCGTCATCGGTCCCGTCATGCACGGAGACCAGCGCGGGCGTCTTCTCGGCTTTCCAACGGCCAATATTCCCCTGACTCAACATCTCGAACCCGCGCGCGGCGTCTATGCTGCCCGTGTTACACTGCCCGATGGCCGTATCGTTCCCGGTGTCGCTAATATCGGCCGTCGTCCCACGATCAATGACGGTCGGGAAAGCCGTCTTGAAGTCCATCTCTTCGACTTCAACGAAGATCTGTACGACCAGACCCTCAGCGTTGCCCTGATCGCGCTGCTGCGTGAGGAAAAGAAATTTTCCAGTCTGGAGGAACTCAAGGCCCAGATTGCAGCGGATGCCGCGCAGGCCCGCTTTATCCTGGGCATATGACGACCTCGATTTTTCCTTTTTTCAGCGTCGTTGAGTCCCCTTCTCCAGTCCAGGAAAGGGAATTTTTATTACGCATTGTTCTGTGTCATTTATGTCACGTTTGGCACAGAGAATGAGAATCTTTCGCAATGTTGCTGAATCTGTATTGAGAATTATTCGCATTAACTCTTTAAGGGCAGCATCCGTTTTCGTTTGCAGGATCATGATCCGATGTCGTCCAGAACACCTCGTCACCCTTTGGGTCCCCTGTCCCTTGCTGCTGGTCTGACGCTCGTCTGCTCGGCCGCCCACGCACAGGACGATAGCCGGCATCATCACAAGGCCCGTCGCCACCCTGTTTCCAAAAATAACGTAGCGAACCTCCAGTCATCCAAGGCCCCTCAGCCTAAAGCTCCCACATCGGGGACTGCTCCGAAAACGGCGGACAACAGCATCGTCGCAACGCCTGAGGAAGCTGAACACCTGCAGGTCGTTGGCTCACCGATGAACACGTTGCAGACCCCCATCGGCATCGGCCGGATGCCTGAAGACGTCCTGCACACGCCGCAGACGATCAACGTTGTGCCCAAGCTCCTGATGGAACAGCAGAATGTCAAATCCCTCGACGAGGCCCTCCGCAATGTGCCGGGCATTACAGCATCGGTCGGGGAGGGCGAGGGTGGTATGGCAGGCGACCAGTTCTTAATCCGTGGCTTTCAGGCTCAGAACGACATCTACGAGAACGGCCTGCGCGATTTCGGCGTCTATACCCGTGACAGCTTTGATTACGATCATGTCACGGTCATCAAAGGGCCGTCCTCGGAAGTCTTCGGCAATGGGACGACGGGTGGCGCCATCAACATCAGCACCAAGGTCGCGCATCTCGGGGACAGCTATGGCGGCAGCTTCTCGGGCGGGTCTGCGGATTATTATCGCGGCACGCTCGATTTCAACAAACAGATCGGGGATTCCACGGCCATCCGCATCACCGGCATGGGCAACGAAAACAATACCGTCGGCCGGGATAATGTTTTCTCTCATCGCTGGGGGATTGCCCCGTCCATCGCTTTCGGTCTGGGCAAACGCACGACCTTCACGCTGGAATATTTCCACCAGACGGATAACCGTGTGCCGGATTATGGTGTGCCGGTCGTCACCAAGCCGGGTACAAGCATTGCGAAGCCACTTACGGAGTATGGTCTGAACCGCAATAACTGGTACGGCACAACGTATGATCAGGATGCATCGAATGTGGACATGCTGACGGCACGCCTGAAATTCGACCTGAACAAGAACATCACGTTCTACAACGATGCTCGCGGTGGCATGTACAGTCGGTACTTCTCCGCGTCACAGCCAGGCTGTGATACGACCTGCGCCGCTAATTATTTCACTGATCCTGAAGCGGCGACCATCAATCGTCGTGGTCATCTTGGCGGTCCGGAGCCCTATCAGCAGAACGACTGGTCCGTGCAGGACGTGTTCTCGGGCATTGCGAAATTCTCGACTGGCAGCATTCGTCACCAGATGATCGCCGGTGTCGATATCTCGCACGTTTATGATCGTCGCACGAATTATGCCTATAATTTTAACGGCCAGAACGGCACGAAAGCAGACACGACGAGCCTGCTGCACCCATCCGCCACCCAGCCCGGTCTTCTGCTCGGGACGCTTGGCCAGTATAGTGGTAATCTCGTAAACATATCCGGTGTTGGTCATGCCATGTACAAGACGGGCGATGCCACCGATGTTGGTGCGTTCTTCTCTGAACAGATGTGGCTGGTACCCTGGTTCTCGATCCGTGGCGGCTTTCGCTGGGATCACTGGGACAGTCATTATTCCGCTAATGGGGGCACGGCCGGTGCCGGCGTGTCTTACGGACAGACGCAGGACACGTTCAATCCGACCGTCAGCCTGATGTATACGCCGACCAGCAATGCCATGGTCTATTTCAACTGGGCGCAGTCCACCACGCCGCTCGGCCTGTATGTGACGAACAGCTCCGAACCCCTGAAATCATCCACGCAGGGTTTCAGCCCCGAGCGCAGCAGTCTTTACGAACTGGGTGCGAAGTATAGCGCTTTTCATGGCCGCATGGGCTTTGCGGCCTCCGTATTCCGGCTGGAGAAGGGTAACGCCCTCATGACCGATCCTACAACGGAGAATGTGTCATCTTCCAGCGACCGCCAGCGCAATCAGGGCGTCGAACTCAGCGTCTCGGGCGAGATCCTCAAGAACTGGACCATGATCGGCACTTACGCTTATTATGACGCCACCACTGTCTGGTCTCAGACCGCTGCCAATATCGGTAAGCGTATTCAGTACGCTCCGAAGAATTCGGCCACGATCTGGTCCACCTACACGATCGCGCCCAACCGCCCTTGGAACGTCACGTTCGGCGGCGGCCTGACATGGCGCGATGGAGTTTACCTGAATGCCGCGAATACGGGCTGGGTGCCTGCGACCGTGGAATGGGATGCCGTGGTGTCGCATAATTTCGGCAAGCACTGGCGCGTGGCCATGAACGGCTACAACCTCGACAACCGCCTGAACTACAGCAACCTGTTCAGCGACCGCGCCACCCCGGCGGTCGGGCGTTCTTTCCTCTTCAATCTTTCGGCGAATTACTAAGTCGAAACGCCCCCGCCTGAAGGAGAAATTCCCATCCCCTTCAGGCGTTCGCGGACCCGCTCCAGCAGGGCCGCATCACCTTGCGGCCCCAGCACCGTGAGCTTCTGGTCCATCGCCAGCAGGATGTCGGATGTCGCATCCACAACCGCCTGACGCCACCAGTCCAGTGCCTCTTTGGTTTTTCCGGCGTCTACTAGAGCTGTCGCATAATTGTGCTGCCCTCGGTAATCGCCGCCTTCGGCCGATTTCCGGTACCAGTCCAGCGCCGCTGCCCGGTCCTGTGGTACGACCCAGCCTTCTTCCAGAAACCGCGCATAGAGATTCATGGATTTCGCATGACCGTGACCAGCTGCCGTGCGGAACAGATCCAGCGCGCGCGGCAGATTCGCGTTCATGCCGATCCCCCGCATGGTCATGATGCCCAGATTGTAACGACCCCATTCGTCGCCCGCGGTGGCGGCGGCCTCATAACAACGCGCGGCCTGCTGAAGGTCCTTCCTGCAGCCCCAGCCGAACTGGAAACACCGACCACGCATGTTGTGTCCCGGGCCGAACCCGGCATCTGCCGCGATCGTGAACCAGTCCAGAGCGGCTACCGGATCACGCGGGATATACACGCTGTCCAGCAGAACCTGTCCCCATTGCACGATCTGAAGGTGCTGCCCTTTGAGTGCGCCCTGTCGGATTCCCTCGATTTGCGGCGGCAGGACAGGGGGCGCAGGTCGACGCGTGGACGCTCTGCGGCTTAGGAATTTCTGAACGATCCGTTTCATCAGAGTGCGGGTACGATCTGTTGGACCTCGAACCCGTCCTTGCGGAGCAGGCTGGGCAGCCCTTTCTGTCCCGCCATGTGCAGGGATCCTACGGCCGCGAACAGCGATGTGCCGCTCTCATGGATATTCTCGATTTTTTGCGCCATTCCGACATTCCTATCATCCAGGAGCCGCGTCATGAAGCGCCGTTCTTGCGCGGTATCCAGGCAGTCGCACCAATCCGGATAATGATCCAGCCGTTTTACGTCGCTCGATGCCCACATCTCCGCCAGACGTTGGTTCTCGGCCTGCGTCTTGCCGGAAGACACGCCCTTGATGATGTCATCAACAAAAGCATCTTCATCTGCCTGATCCGGTCCAATCAGTAAGTCCCGCTGCATTTGTACTGTCTCCAGTCCGACCAGGGGCTTTTTTAGACTGCCTGCCATGCCCTGCAGAACGCTATCCACGGCATAATCCGGATAATATCCGTCCTGCCGTGAGGCTAGGGATTCTATGCCTGCCGCTTCCACGCCAACCGCCACATGTGCGAATGCTGCGCTGGGCACACATTGCTGATCCATAAGTGCATCTACTTTCGCCTTGCGCCCCGACTGGACGAGATGCGACCATCGGGCGGGGTCTTCCGGCTGGCGTAGCGTGGTGGCCATGTCCGGGGTGTTCAGATCAAGCTCAAGGGCGACCTCGCTGCTGTGCAGGATCGCGGCGCGTGTTAGTGGACCGGGTAGCAGCCAGTCTTGTTTCGCCACATGCAACGTCCCATACAGCCAGGAAGAGTGACCGTCTTTCGTCACTTTCCACAGGAAGCCCCTGTCCGGTGCCGTCTGGAACATCTGTGCCATCCGGGCCTTGTCCGGCACGCTTGCCGGAGCCGGACAACGGGGAGACTGCGCGTGTGCGGCCATGTCTAACCCCGCACAGACGCCCAGAACGGCTCCTGCAACAGACTGGAAGAGACGAAGTGCGTTCACGGTTCTGTCTTCTGAAAAAGCGCCATATCCCGCATCATCCGCCAGTCCCGCTGTCCCGGCAACCCGCTTTGAGGCGGCCCTGCATTGCTGCCGCCCTCAACCCTGGACTTGACCGGATTGGCTCCCGATCTCCATATGGTCCCCCTTAGTGTGAATGACCGAAACTGGCCCGTCCCCCATGTCCGATAAGACTCCCGATCCTTCCGTCGCCGCATTCAAGGAACAGCAGGACCGCTACCGCGACACTGTGTTCCTCCCCCGCACCGGCTTTCCGATGCGCGGCGGCCTGCCCAAGCGCGAGCCCGAGACGCTCGCCCGCTGGGTCGCGATGGGTCTGGACGACAGGATCCGTGAAACCGGGAAGGGACGTCCCGTCTTCACGCTTCATGACGGCCCTCCCTACGCTAACGGTCACATTCATATCGGACACGCCCTGAACAAGGTGATGAAGGACGTGGTCAACCGCGCCCATCGCATGTCGGGCTACGAAGTCCGCTATCTTCCGGGCTGGGACTGCCACGGCCTGCCGATCGAATGGCGGATCGAGGAGCAGTATCGTAAGGCCGGAAAGGACAAGGATCAGGTGCCCCTGCTCCAGTTCCGCGCCGAATGTCGCCAGTATGCCGCCGAATGGGTGCAAAAGCAGGCCGAGGACTTCAAGCGCATTGGCGTTCAGGCCGAATGGGCCAACCGTTATGTGACGATGGACTTCAGCTCCGAAGCCAAGATCGTCGATGAAATCGGCAAGTTCCTGCTCAATGGCAGCCTCTATCGCGGCCTGCGCCCCGTCATGTGGAGCCCGGTCGAGAAGACCGCTCTGGCCGAAGCCGAGATCGAATATCACGATATCGACTCCACCACGATTTTCGTGGCCTTCCCGGTCATCAAGGACCCGACGCCCGCCCATGCCCTCGCAGGTGTGTCCGCTGTCATCTGGACGACCACGCCCTGGACCATTCCGGCCAACCGTGCGCTCGCCTATGGCCCGGATATCACCTATGTCGTCCTACGGATCGACGAGACAAACGAAAACAGTATCGTTCCGCAGGGCGCAAAGCTGCTGGTGGCCGAAGACCGTGTGGAAGCGTTCTGCACGGAAGCGGGCATCACCGCCCATCACACGCTCTACACCCTTCCGGGCACCGCCCTCGAAGGCGCGGTCTGCGCCCATCCGCTGCGTGGCCGTGGTTATGAATATGACGTGCCGATGCTGCCGGGTGAGTTCGTCACGACCGATGCCGGTACGGGCCTCGTCCACATGGCGCCGTCCCACGGTCAGGACGACTTTGCACTCTGCCGCCAGTACGGCATCGAAGTCCCCGAACTGGTGGAAGACGACGGTCGTTATGCGCCGTGGGTTCCGCATCTGGCCGGCATTCACGTCTTCAAAGCGGCCGATCCGGTCTGCGACCTGCTGACCGAAGCCCGTCAGTCCGCCGAACATGACGACGCACCCGCCACCGGCCTTATGGCCCGCGGCTCGGTCCGCCATTCCTATCCGCATTCCTGGCGCTCCAGAGCTCCGATCATTTTCCGCGCTACGCCGCAATGGTTCATCGCGATGGATGGTGAGACGAAACTGCGCGAGAAATCCCTGAGCGCGCTGGATAACGTCACCTTCGTCCCTGAAGCTGCCCGCCGCCGTCTCACGTCGATGATCGAACAGCGCCCCGACTGGTGCATCTCTCGCCAGCGCGCCTGGGGCGTGCCGATCGCGGTCTTTGTTGAGAAGCGCACTGGTGAAGTCCTGCGCGATGCTGCCGTCATGCAGCGCATCGTCGACGCCTTCCGTGAGAAGGGGGCCGATGTCTGGTATGAAGCCGACCCGACCGTCTTCCTTGGCGCCGACCGCAATCCCGCTGATTACGAACAGGTTTTCGACATCGTAGATGTCTGGTTTGAAAGTGGTTCGTCCCATCGCTTCGATCTGGGGCAGGAGGGGCTGAACTTCCCCGCCGATGTCTATCTTGAAGGCTCGGATCAGCATCGCGGCTGGTTCCAGTCCTCCCTGCTGGAAAGCGTCGGTACGATGGGCGTTGCGCCCTACAAGGCACTCGTGACCAACGGCTTCGTCATGGACGAGCAGGGCCGCAAGATGTCCAAGTCGCTGGGCAATGTCGTGGCCCCGTCTGACGTGACTGACAGTCTTGGCGCGGACATCCTACGTCTGTGGGTCTTGAATTCCGACACGAACGAAGACCTTCGCATCGGGCAGGAAATCCTCAAGCAGCAGGGCGAGCTCTACCGCCGCTTGCGGAACACGCTGCGCTGGCTCCTCGGCGCGCTGGACGGCTTCACGGCTGAAGAGGCCGTGCCTTACGCGGATCTGCCGCCGCTGGAGCAGTATATCCTGCATCGCCTGTCCGAACTGCGCGGCCTGATTGCCAACGCAGTCGAAACGCATCAGTGGGTCGGTGTCTATCCGGCGCTGCACGGGTTCTGCACCACCGATCTCTCGGCGTTCTATTTTGACATCCGCAAAGACGCGATCTACTGCGACGCCACATCCGATCCGACGCGTCGGGCAGCCCGCACGGTTCTGGACGTTTTGCACCGTGCGCTCTGCACCTGGCTGGCCCCTGTTCTCGTCTTTACGGCGGAAGAAGCCTGGCAGGCCCGTTTCGGTGAAGACGACAGCGTGCATCTCGCTCAGTTTTTCGAGCCGGACGTTGAATGGAACGACCCGGAACTTGGCAATCGCTGGGAAGACATCCGAGCCTATCGCCGCCTTGTCACGACCGAGCTGGAAACGGCCCGACGGGATGGCACGATCGGCTCTTCTCTTGAAGCCAGCGTCACTCTGCCTCTGTCGCAGGAAGAGGCTAGGATTTTCGGTGGACTGGACTGGGCCGAACTGCTCATCACGTCCCATGCCGAGACCGAGCTTCTGCCGGGTGATACAGCTCATGGTGGCCCGCAGGTCGAACGTGCGCCGGGTCATAAATGTGCCCGCTGCTGGAAGGTCCTGCCCGAAGTCGGTGACGAT
>Ga0157362_1001310_pt1 | contig 10372 bp, 3 predicted proteins | sample AttlaeALBM3_FD_111480 | JGI IMG/M metagenome (GOLD analysis project Ga0157362, IMG submission 111480) | Fungus gardens microbial communities from leaf cutter ant in Ribeirão Preto, State of São Paulo, Brazil - Atta laevigata ALBM3 | ecosystem: Host-associated > Fungi > Mycelium > Unclassified ... | reverse complement strand
TTCGCAGTAGACATCGTAAAATGCATCTGTTTAGAAAGTGGAGGATGCTGATAGGCAGGATATTTCGCATTTGGCTGTATTTGACCATTCTGCATTGTCTTAGGATACTGATTAGACACCATAGGACCTTGTTGCTCTAGCTTTTGATTGTGAGATAATTGTCGCTGATAGTTATCATGCCTCTGCTGATAATTTTGCGTGTTTTGTTGCTGTTGCTGCTGATAGGCCAATGAGTTAGATGATGGTTGATATTGTGGTATTGGTTGGCCCGCTCTGTTTTGTGGAAGAACAGTCTGATAGGGATGACCCTGATAGGAACTTTGAGAATATTGACTTTGATATGGACTTGGCGATTGATTAGGCGGATAAAATTGCTGTTGCGAATGCTGGACAGTTATCGGACTGGCATTGTGAGAAGAAATTCTTTGATTCAGAGTATTCTGCGATTGAACAGTCGCTTGCTTATTCATTTGATTATGCTGCTGCTCCAATTGATTATGCAATTGCTGCTGATAATATGTTCCATAACCGTTTTTCTGAGGTAATATTTTTGTTTGCATTCCATTTTGAATGTATTGTCCATTCATTTGCGTCGGATAAGGACTAGCTGGTTTCTGAGTCTGCGATGAAGGAATAATTTGATTTCTTGGATGGGACGCTTGTGTTTGCGGATATACCGATTGCATATATTGCGTGTATCCATTCTGAGTATATCTGATTTGCTGTTGCAGCTGCGGTGAATAGGACGTCGGTTTTGAAGTGTTCATGGGAATACTAGGGTAGCTTTCTTTACCATCGACTACGTCTTTACCCTCGTTTCCACAAGATCCACAGGACTTCTTATCCATTAGTGATCCAATCGAATCACTCAAATTTTTTCGTCCAAACGTAGGTTTAATAGTGTCTGGAATTGGATTAACGCTCCTCAGTTGATCCTGAAAAGGTGTCGCCGGTACACTATCGGCTTCACTCTTTAAAGGAAGAGTCTGTTGTTGAAATTTCGCGGCAGTATTTTCACGGATCGTCTCTGCCTCCTGAAGACTTCTGATTTCTCGTAATACTTGTGCAGTTTCAGGTTTATTCATTGCAGAACGTAGTACTCTTTCCAAAATAGGATTAGGTATATATGAATCCTTTTCGTCATCCTCCGCTGTTGCAACAAGCACCACTTGATCACAAAATGATACGCTTTTCTTTTTTCCAATCCGCCGTTTCACCTTTCGCGGAGCAATATCCTCCTCGCTTGGCAGTATCGTTGTGTTTTGTATAGTGTTCTGCATCGCCACTTCGCTGATGTCATCTTCCGGACAATCAACAGGCAAACCATTCTCATGCGGAAGTGTCAAGGACATGGATAACATCGCGGCATTTAATTCGCTCTGTTGAATAGATTCATTTGACGGCACCATTGCAATAAAGCTGTTTTGGCTGGAACTCGAATCAAAACTAGAGTTTAAAACAGTCTGGGAATTTGAAGATTCCATCTTTGTGAAGACTACGGAATTCTCAGAAGATAATTTGGCTGATTTTGTAACCTCCATCGATTCCTGAGACATATCCGATACTAACATTGGAGAAACGCAATTTACATTCTGCTTCGTTTGAGGTTTCACATCTGAGTCGGACTTCAAAGTCGGTTGAAGCTTAATCTGTTCAAATCTAGCAGCCATATCTTTTACCGAAGAAGCAACTCTCGGGCAGTCCGTAACGTCACGACCTTGATCATAATTCTGTCCAAGATTACTCATCATTAAATCACTAGTTCTTCTAGCGATAGTCGGTCCTGGAATTGTCGGTATTGACGGAGTCCTAACTTTTGGAATGTCTTGATTTAAAGGTCCTTGTCTCTTCATTTTCCTTTCTGCCTGTTTAGCTTGCAGTTCTCTCAACCACGTTTCACTTGATGACTTCTCCTCATCCTCCTGTTCCTGCATTCGTTTCTCTTTATTTGAATCCTCAGTTAAAATCTGCTCCCTTTTGTTTTGCAACTGCGCTAACAGACCGCCAATCTGTTGCGCTTCGAATTGCTGCGCACGTTGTTGTGGTTGAACATGATGCTGCTGAGTTTCTTGAAGATGACTCGGCTCATCGATCGGTGGCGGCGGTGGCGGGAATTCCTCACTAGTTTGTCTCGAATGCGATACTGAATGAATTAATGGATACGGTGGTGGTGGGAAATCTTCGCTCGGTTGTCGTGAATGTGAAATATTATTGTTTTCGGGATAAGGTGGTAAGGAATCTGGCTGAAATTGTTGTTTAACGGGACTCTGTTCATTGTGCACGTCTGCGCGAGTAACAACGAAGGTCGGCTCGTATAGTATGCCGTTAGCGTACTGTACAACGTCATCTTGAATCCTAGGTTTATTGTTGTAATTTGTTTGACATGCTCCAGAAATATTATTTTGTTCATTATAAGATGGGAGAAATGGCAGCGAATGCGATTCCGAAGAGTAATCAGCATAGTCTGAGTTTCTGTTTATCATGTTAGGTGAGTTGCTCGAGTTCATGTGATTCCAATAATTATTTTGTTCTTGCGATGGGTTGGGTGCGCATCGATTGTCCGGTAAAGGATATGCAGCTTTATCGGATTGCTGCTCATTGTGCACTTCGCCTGAACACTTAGACTTGCTAAGTTGAGAAGTGGTCCTGAGCGGAGGAGGCGGAGGCACTTTGGCCACGTGTAACACTTTGCCGGCGTTGCCATGAAAACTCTTCCTCATCAAACGGCTTCTTTCAAGATTCGGATTACTAGTATTTCCAGGTCCATTTCCGGCGAATTCCAGATGTCCCTCTGACAAGTAACCGCTCAGTGATTGGCTTACATCATTTCCTTTTAGACCAACGCTGGAATCGTCTACTGATTGTTTCGGTAAGACGGATGCATTCCGTTCCGCATTCACATTTGTCGGACCATCCTGCCCTTCTCGTAAATCCGGCATACTTCTGTTTTTCCTTTTAATCAATCCGCCCATAAGCAATTTTCTGCGTATCTTGTGCTGTTTCTTGCCCTGCTTCTGCTCGATCGCAGCTGTATTATTGAGTTGAGTATTTCTGACAGTTGCGTTAATCTCGGTCTCTTTCGATTTATCAATTTTTACTCCTTTTAAAGATGGTGACAATCTAGATGGTGCTATCGAAAAATCCTTTGATATGTTCTTATTCCTTTCTTCACTTCTCGCGCGTTTCTTATCTTTTTTATCATCTTCACAACGTTTCGTACGACTAAACAATCCAGTCCTTTGTGTCGGGCGATCATACAGCATATATTCTTCGTCCTCAATGACATTTATTGCTGTTGCTTTACTACGTAAAGTTTTCTTCTTCGGTAAAGTAGCATAAATCTCAATACTCTTCGTAACAGGTTTATCTGCTACTGTCGTTGATGCATTTACTAGAAGTTCTCGACTATTTTGCCGGGAATGATTACCTTTATCTCGCGAGCTTTGCCTCGAGTGTTGACCCGATTTACTGTTCTCCCGCGAGTGTCTTCCTTCAGGCACCCCATCTGGGAAAAAAGAAAGAGAACCCAATGTCAGATATATATTTTTATTCTACACATCTTCAGAGTAATCATACCTCAATTTCTTACCTTCTTTGTCACCGTTAACAGTAATTTGTTCTTGCAGCATTCTCCTATGCAAACTCCTCGTTCTCATGACGCAAGTATTGTGTTTCATTCTTGCTATAGTGATCGTGTGTGGATTATTATACGGAGCGTCCATCGCGGCTCTGGCTTTATTACTGGCCGCATTGCATAATGCGACGGCCGTGTTAAGATCGCCAGCATCTTCAGCGGCACGAGATTTATCCAGCAAAGCATCCGTTTCTTTACATAATCGTTCACAATCGTCGCCGGAAGAAGGTTGATAACCTTCCGGTATTTGAGCAAGCTGTAAAAGAGATCCAAATTACAATAAAGTTCGCAAATATCTCAGTAATGATTGAGAATTTAGATACTTAGAAGTTTATATATAATCTAAGCTTTTGTTGTCTCTATCTTGTTAATATCTTTTATTACCTGTAAATTGTGCTTTAAACCCTGCTGAAGTGGAAGACTGTCCGTGGAAGATAAAGAATAGGAGTCGTAACCAGCGTCGTAATGACCGCTACTGCTGCTCGAGAGTTCCCCAGATTTGATGGGACTTTTAGGTACGCCCGAATTTCTTTGCATTTTATTAACAATATATAGATACGTATTATCCATCGTAGTTGACGAACTCGACGACGCACTATTCCGATCACCGGACCAATTACCGGAATCTCGTCTTCGAGGTACATTCATATGATCAGGGATGCTGATACCATCTTGTGGTGTTGATCCCACGCTTAAGCTACGCGTTAACTGCATCTGCTGCTTTTTCTGTTGCTGCATTACATTTTCCACAGCACGACGACTAATATACTTCGATTCTATTTCACCATCGACCGTGTCCACGCTCTGTATGATATAATTTTTTAATTTTAATGTCAAGAAATTAAATGTGAAGTCTATACGTACATGCTTTAGTAAAAGAAAAATCTATAAAAGATCATTTATAAATATTAATTATTGTACAACGTACCTGATTATCGAATATATTATTCTGGATGTCTGTGAGATTCTGGTAATCACTGTAAACGCTTCGTTGAGTGTAGAGATGCGGTGGACTGTCAGGATTAGGTGTGATGGCACGTCTGGCAGTGCTATTGATGGATGGCTTTTCAGGACTAGGTGTAATTGAACGGCGGACACTGTTTTTTGGAGATGTCTTTAGGCCATTATTATTCGGAAAAGGAATAATAGTCTTCGGAGCATTCTCGGTATTAACAGGAGTACCGGCAGGTGTCGCATATAGAAGTAGCAAAGGCTGATAACGACCTCTTCTACACTTTTCTACGACTTGCTCCCACCGAGGCCCAATTTCTTTAACAGTGGCATCGTCAAAATAGATCCACACCTAAAGATTTATTTTATCATTATATTAAACCTTGTTATAAACTGAGTCGCAAAGTTAAAACTATTGCCTGTTAATACGAAGGTAACACTGACCTTCAATTTTGTGTGGAAAAAAAACGTAGAATAATGTTTCCCGTAATAAGTAACCACTCCTACGAGATTATGCACAGTAGAGGCACCCCATCGAGAATCTACCACGCTATGGAAGACATCGCTAAGCCGAAGAGACGTGCCCACAGTCGCAAAAACGTCCATGATATGCTCCAACGATGGTCGTTCGCTGTCCCAGACGACACCGACAGAAACTATTTCCGGCCGATTCATCAGGGTTCGACATATTTGGATTTTCGCACCGCAAGAACTCTGAGCATGAAAAAATGGAAAGAAATATATTTTTAATGCAATTGTTATAATGCATACTGTTATAAAATATTTAATATTAATTTTAACGGTTACATATAAATTTCAATCAATGTGTTCTATTTTTAAAAGAAAGTTTAAAACCGGAAAGTTTAAAAGAAAGTTTAAAAATATAATATTCGTTGAAAAAATGTATTCATAAAACTCGTATTCAAATGAGTCAGTTCTACGTAATCTTATTTAAAATCCAATCTTGAATGGTCTATGAACGGTCTACCACGAAGTTGATGACAAAATACGCGGCAGAACGCGTTGAACTGTACGTGTTAGTCACAGTTTGACCAAAGATTTATAAAATATGCTCGCTCACAGCTTTGCTTACCGGACAGTCACGAATGTCACCCATTCCGCCAGCTCTTCGGAGAAGTTGTCCAAAGAGATCCGGATTATTTCTAGAATTTAGTGGCGTTTGATGAGCTTGAGACGTCAAAGCTGATGCAGACACATAATGAACCATCTGAAAAAAACAAAGACAATTGTATACACATGCTTCCTTTTTTATTTAATAAATTTGAAGTTTTAAAAAAAGTCAGGATTTATAAAATATAGATTGGCAAAAGAAGGACAATTGTCATATATTAATATAATTAAAATCCATAAAGTTGGAAATTCAAATATTTTTAATAATTCAGAAACAATAAAAGTCATATACATACAAACAAATTCAAAATAAAAATTATCGAAATAGATTGTAAAATATCTCTTACAAACTTTGTTTACAAAAAGCAAATCTGATGTACAATTTGTTGTATTTAATAATGATATCGGTAGAACAGACATTGAATAAAACTAACAAATTATGATATTAATCGAAAAGATCTGTAAAATAAAATTCGAATTGAAATAAAATTTGAAAGCAAATCTGCTATTTCATGTTTAAATTTTGAATAATTTTTACGGTAACAGAATAATAAAATCATTTATTACATTTAATTGAATACAAAGGAAACAAAAAATTAATATAAAAAAATTAATTTGAATTGAATTTAAATAAAACAATCAATTATGATTTTTGTCATTCTGCTCATCATATTATAGCAGATTCAACCACAAATTTTGAGTGCAATTAATGCAATCTGTTGCAATATCTTGATCAAATTTGTTACTGAACAGCCGGCATACTAACATTCTACTTAGTGGATAAGCAACTAGTTTCATGCTTTTTACGGTTCGCTGGTCAACGATGCCCGATGCGAACACGCAAGGAAAACCAACTCCACCCACCACGAGATGCTGAGCACTATATGTGGCTTATGCTGCTCTCTTCCGTTTGCGCGGTATACATTATTTTAGTTGCAAAAGAAATACTCATAGTAGAAAGTCAAATTACAAGAGTATATATATATCTTTTTGCTGTATTATACTAGCAGTATAAATATGATAATAAATATTGATATTTTGTTAAAACAAGACTAAAAGGAACCATATAACAGTTGTTAATGCATAAATATGTCAATATGTGAAATTAAATTTTAATTTGCTGTTTCACAGTTGCAAAGTAAATAAAAAAAAGTATCAACGAAACATAAACTTAATAGAACGCATTTTATGATTCCTCCTATAACTATTGCATGTGCAATGAAAAAATTACAAAATTTTAACAAGCGAAAATAATATTTATTAAAAAACAAGACTCTCTTTACTTTTGTACTTGTAACTTCAATTTTTGCAAAAAGTTAATGTTTAATATGTTTTACAAAAAATACATAACAATCACATTGACAAATTCTAAATTCTATTTTTCTAAATTTCTTTTCTGCAGAAATAAAACGTGAAAAGAAAAGATGCTAGATGTTTAGGTAGGTAGACCAAAACGTGACATTGTAATTTTAGTAAAGGAGCAGATGTCTATAGAAAAAGAAAAACACAAAAAAGATTTTATGTGCCTCAGGTAAAATCTAGTGATGAATACTATGCACCGATACTACTTCGTACTACAAAAAACGTAACGTACGAAAATATAAAAACGGAAGAAAAAGCGAAAAAAATCAATTCGTCAAAGAGACGATCAAACATTAATATTGATGTTTCACTTTATAAATGAAAATAATATTTTTCATTCTATATATTCTTAAAATTATTGCATGCATAAAAAAATTAATATATGTTTAAATATACATATATTTATATATATTTGTATATATATTTATGTATATCTATAAATTATGTAATTTAGGTGAAATAATTTTACATATAATGTAGCTTATAATGTGAACAAAAATGTCATAGATGTTCACAGAGCATTTCGATACATTATATCTCAAAAATTGTCCATTAAAGCCTTGTGTCTATGATATCTTTTATTTATTACATTATAAGGTACATTACATAAAAACTTCCGATAAAAACTAACTGGTTTTACCGGGACCCAATTTTCCATATAGTTAGTGAGAAATCCTTTGTAGGTTTAGAAAATTGACTTAATCATTTAGTCAACAAATAATATTTTCGAAGGCGATATTACTTGACTGATTTTATATATATAGATATATACATTCGTATATGTAACAATGCATAAGCATGCAATGTGGAAAGCATGATATTAATTACACAAACCTGTGTAAAAGGCAGTGGCTCCGATGTTGCACCGCAAGCTCCACAGACACTTTGCTCAACGAGTGTCATGGCAAATTTCTGATGCGGCACACAATGTCTCGCGCTGCACATATCTTCAGCCTCGCCGCTTGCGATGTGAAGGTGTATACGCAAGAGAATGTTTTCCTGAAATTGAAAAAAAAAATTATGTTATCTGGCACGCATTCCTCCATATTTTCTGTTGCAATTCATAACCTGCCTTTACAAGGCCAAGTTGAATGTAGTATAAAGCAGAGATATATCTGTAATATTTCTTATAACAATAAAGTATATAATTTTATTATAAAAATTTATGGTCATCAACCTAACATGTTCAACTTAATGCGTAATAAAAATACGCTAGCCAGCAAATACAATATTACTTGACAAAAATTATGTATTTGAGAATATGCAGAATAACGGTACACCACGATTATGTTACTGTCCTTGCATCTATTGTACGTTTTCGCTGTGTAAGTTCTTGCATTGCTATTATTCAACCGACTAGTGTTGACATACATACGAGCATACTAGTGTCCAATGTGACCGTTGTGCAAACGAGAAAGTAGTATACTAGCGATATTTGCGAGGCTCAGTTAAGATTATTATTGCTAGTCCAATCTCGCTTGTAACTAGACATCATTAGAAACATTCGATCAGCTTTGAAATATTCAATAATGAAAATAACGAGATTCTGCATTAGAGAACGAGAGAAAATCTGAAGGAGAGACTTCAATTTGACTTAATTTCATTACATTTAGTATCTAAATGGATCTTCTATGTCGTATAAAACTTTCTATTATCATCAAAAAGTTATTATCAAGAAAAAATTCTATTACACTTCTTGAATTTTCTCGAGAAAAATACTTCTCGTTTTGAATATAAATAACATAATTTTTTTAATCTTAAAGAATTATTTGCATAATTTATCTGTACTGCTTTTCTCATAATATAAATTTTAAAATTAATTGCGAAAAAAAGATCATAAAAATCGTTTCAGCAATCATGATTTATTGTAAGCGATAAAAAAGTATTTTCGCAATAAGTTTTAACACATTTAAATCTGGTCGATTGCCAATTGGTAAATTGCGTTACATGTATCAATATTTCGTAGTTTTAATTAGAAGTAATAGCATTTGAAAAAAAACTGAAATATTTGACACTTACGAAACATTCTGCCGCGTCGTCCATAAAACCAAGCTGAAACCTCTGCTGGTCGAGAAAACTCTCAGCCAACGCACGGCGTAATGTATCGGGTGGCAGAGCGCTCTCTTGCGAAAACTGCAGCTGCGAGAACAGGTCCTGAAACAAGACAATGTGACGAGGATTTAATGCAAGAGCTACTAAACAAGATCTCGAGCGAACGAATATGCATTGACAGAACGCGAAATGAATAATAAATATCAATGTGAAATATAGATAAACAAAGACATATCATTACATAACTATATACTAATTTTATTCATATATATGTTAAGAAGTAAATAATAATAAAATATATTATGATATTAATCTAATGTAGAGTTTCTCTTCTCATCTAATGTAGAGATTCAAATAAAGATCTGATTTACATTGATACTGCATTCATTAAACTATCAATATCTTCTTGTATTATTAGTCTTCTGTAAGTTGCGTGACAAGTACGTACAGAATATGAAAATATAACAAACTCAACAGGTGGAATAAATATTCATTATACATGAAAGATGAAGAGGTCGGCTTTAATCTAGCATACAACGTCGAGAATCCTCTGCGTCTTAATTATACATATTATAACAATTAATCTAAGCTATTCTGACATCACGAAATACTAAAATAACAAAATAATTTTTAGTACAGAAACTTTTTTAATTTTAATTGCGTCACATATAAAACAAATCTTTTAATGAAAATAAAATTATAGCTATATATAAAGTTTATAGCTAAAACCATAAATCACTGTAAGCGAATAAATATAAACAAAAATGTAGCTAATTGCAGACAGATATCTGTAAACATTTCGTAAATAAAAGGGAGGAGAGAAGAATAAATTTAATTTTCTTGCGCAGAGTTATGTTAATCTTTACATCACCGCAAATAAAACCGTTGATTGTGATAAAATCATGTTGTAACGCTAAACCTGCTGCATTGCTCTGCTTCTTTCATTTCTCTAATCAACATATCTACCAGATAATCAGACAGTGCACAGAAAAATTTGTTAAACGCAAGCAATTTTGCAATAAGAAGATAGTAAGTGAAGTTCCTGAGTCGATGGGTACGTAATCGACCATATTTTATCTCGATTTTTATTGCAACGGTCACCGTATGCCACTGCTGTGATACATGGCAGAGGTCAAATAGAAGTACCGAACCAGTCGTAATTTGTGACCTATCGGCAGCAGCCGGCTTCTTGTAGATTTCGTAACTAATCCTCCCTCCCGCGATTAGTAACAGTTACACGTA
>Ga0157362_1001308_pt1 | contig 10373 bp, 5 predicted proteins | sample AttlaeALBM3_FD_111480 | JGI IMG/M metagenome (GOLD analysis project Ga0157362, IMG submission 111480) | Fungus gardens microbial communities from leaf cutter ant in Ribeirão Preto, State of São Paulo, Brazil - Atta laevigata ALBM3 | ecosystem: Host-associated > Fungi > Mycelium > Unclassified ... | reverse complement strand
CTTTGCAGAGTCAAAGTATTCATTCCAACGAATAGGAACGCTAAGCAAACTGTTCAGAATCTCCCTTTCCCTCAATGAACTTGCAACGAGTTGTCCACTAACTACATTTCCAACATAAATATACAGTCGACGACAGTCAATTTCGACAGGAAAACTACATTATTATCTGATAACGCGATTTCATACTTTTGCTCGACTCCAAACGAGAAACCCTACATTTTCGACGACGTAAGTTCAGAAACTCCAGAGACTGCAGAATTTCTCTCGATCATGTTTATTTCAAGTTTCTTCAAATTCTTACGAAATATACAAACGGGTATGTAACGAAATTTCGGCGACGACAAATTAGAACGTTCGATCACATCTTCATTAAGATGCGTTCCCTCCAGATAATCATTCGGAACATTAAGTGAACGATTGAATGACTTACATTCCCGATAGGATCTCCTTAATGATCGAACATGGAGAGACTCTCTTACACAGATCTCCCGAATCTATCTCCGACAGTCTGCGATCTCAAAACCCAAGGACAGAGAGAGGTAAAGACGAAGAGAGAGAGAGAGAGAGAGAGAGAGATGAGACTTTATCAGTTCCAAACGTTCTCGAGCGCTAATCCTCCTAATTGTTAACACGATACCCTACATAGCGAAGGATACATGTGTGCATCTTACCGCAACATGGACAAGTACAATCTTGTACACCTACCCAATCGAGCAACAGATTTGCATGTGTATAAGTTAGTATCTATCTATCAAAACCGGAATAGGTTATTAAACACCCACCAATAGACCATCAGAGGCCTGAGATGAGGGACTCGGCAGGCATGTCGTAAAGTGCGATTTGCATTTTTTTTTCCTCCCTTGGCCGCTGGCCGTAGGCAGAGATATCGGCGTCGCTGATGATTCGCAGAGTTATAATGGGATATTTCCGGCAGACGTCCAAGCAATGGAACGCGAAATAATAAACCGTGGGTAAAATGCAAATTGTTTTCTTAGTAGTCTCCATAAAAATATGTATACGCGTTTCTTCAGCTAGTCAAATAATAATAAAGTAAAATGTTAATTATGGACTATGATTTATAATAATAAGATTAGCTCATTTAACTCATTAATTTTAGGCCAATTACTCGCGTCAACTTATTTTTTCAGATAGCAAATAATATCTATTCTAATCAATTTTGATTATATACAAGTTATCTTTACTTCTTAATTACATATTAATCATGTATATGCAAATAAATATTTTACATCGAAAAGTACAAACCATTTTTCTTTAGCAAAAATTGCAATCTATGGAATGCAAACTCGTTCTGAAACCAGAATTTCTAACCGGAGATCCAACCGCAATCCGTAGAAACGATAACCCCGCGAACAACGTGAGACCCCGATTTACAAAACGAGCGTAGCTTAGCGCGCATCTTCCACATATACATATAGTCGCGCGCCCTGCGCGATGAGAAGGCGAAGCGAGAGTGCATGCTTGCAATCTCGAGAAACGTTCAACGCCTCTAATCGTGACCTCCCAGAACGTTGTGATAAGTGAGCCGTTAAAGCCGGCGTTGAACCAGGATTGTAACCCCACAGGATCAAGCCGAGATCCGTTGCTCAAATGTGCGTACGATCTTATAACGCATCTATCTTTAACAGCTTCGCACAGCGGAGACCATTAAAGAGAAAGAGAGGAAGAACACCAGGGTCAGCCTGGAGGTTTCACGATGGTGAATCCGCGTGATCGCCCGTGTCGTCATAAAGCGCGAATTTTCCCCGGCGTAATCTCGAAACACGAAATAGCAATCGCGGCGTACTGTGCCAAATGAGACGCCGATTAGAACGCAATAAAGTTTTCGCACGACTGTACGCCGATAAACGCTATAAAGAGCGCAGAAATAATGGGGCATTCAGGTGGTGATAAAAAAAGAAATACCTCGTCGCAGTTATCAGGTGAAGATAAGATAATATACGGCCTCTATACGAGAGGTGCTCGTAATTCGAATGCATAAAGAAGAAATCTGGAGCTATATATCTCTCTACTTCCTTCACGACTTGGCTAGTTCCTGGGTTTATTAAATTAATTTCCTACTTTCCGTCTACTTTCCGTCGATCAGAGGAGATTATGTTATGTAATTTGTATGGAAATAATATCGACGCTGAGAGTTGAAAAGGCAATTTAAAATAAATAAAAGATTGAACACCTGCCTGAGTTAAAAAACGATTCTCGGAAATGTACGACGCGGAAAAGCAAATCGTAATGTATTATTTCTTGAATGTTCCATTCAAAATGTTCTATAAGGAAACGCAGACGAAACGATTCACGCAATAATGCACATGCAATGTATATACATATTTTGTAAACGCGCTCGGATGGTGAAGTGGAAATGGCGTGAAAGCGCCAACGTGATCAACAAGAAACAGTCATGTTACTCCTTATGTACTACATTTTCCAGATGCCACATGGGATAGATTTCCTCGGCCACGTGTGCACGGCACGTGTCGCTGCGTCGTCCGGCACGTGCCGTGATATGTCGTTGGCAATGAGAAGATTCTACTGGTCCCCTTCATTTTCGTAGTTGTTACAATTTCGCATAATTTAAAGCGATATTTATATCACACTATAATACGATTTAAGGCATATCACAACAGTTCTAATTTTTATTATCAGTTTTAAAACAGTATTATCTCATTTTTAATTATTTGGGTTAGAAAGTTTAATCGTATTTCATGACATTCCTTTTATTACATTAGGAAAATTATTAAAGAATTATAATATACGATAAATTTGAAATGTATCCTTTAATAAGTGAGTGGAAAATTTTAAAAAGATACGTGGAAATCAATAATAAGTAAATCATCTGGATATATCTTTAGAAAGCTCTCCGTCAGAGTAATGAGACTGTCGATATTTGATGGATTGCCGCTTTAACCAAGTTTGTGATTGATATGTTTATAGTTGGTTCGCAAAGGTAAGTCTCAAAGTAGTAAGATATATTTAGGATAATATATCGGTATATACATTTCTGAACGATTCACATGGGAGATATGCCGAGATATGTAATATGCCGGTTTCAGTAGTGGATCATTTTTGGATGAAAATTATATCACCGATGGGACTTTTGGACTTCAAACCGCCCCATAGAACTTTTATTTTCGGTTTCCAATTATCCATAGGGCTGTTGGCAGGGGAACGTCGGGATAACGATTATTAATGGTACACTGACTGTGAATATATAATATATTATAGCCCAGGATATATCGTAGAGAGTGGCGATAAAGCAATCGAAAAACACGTGCCACGTGTATCTGATTTAAAAGCGATATTTTCGATAATGAGGAGTGCGTTCTTGCGTTTTATAAATCGAAATACAGAGGGAAAAGTACTAACTACAAAATTCTCAATACTCGAGAACGTGGACGTATTTCAGAAAGGGGGAGAAAATTGGAGAATTCAACCCGTCCTCAGAAATTTAAAGTTATGATTGACTAATTAAAAGTTATGATTGGCAAAACCTAATTTTTTCTCACTCAAAATTAGGAACGAGAAGGAGACATTTCTAAACTCTAAACTCTAAACTCTAATATCTGAGCAATTTATTAACGCAAGAAATTGCTATTTATCTGATAACAGAATTAATACCTCCCTCCGAAAAAAATCTGGAATTCATGAAGCTTGAGAAATCCTTTTATTTTGTGAAGACTGATTGTAAATTCTGCTGACAGGAGTATAAGAGAAAAAAATTTTCGTCTTAATATTATATGCAATAACAACATCTGTCGACTATCTAAAAAAAAGAGTATTCTTTTTATATTTTCTTATTACGATATGTTAAATATTAAATGTGAATATAAATGCTTTATTTGCACATTATTTTTCACGTCTCAGAAAGTGATTTTAAGAATATTCAATACGTATAAGATCTTTCATCGCGCGATTGCGACGTACAAGGACGGCAAAAAATCGTCAAGGACGCAGTTAACGGCCGCGAAAATACGCTCATTTTCTGTATATTTGCACTTGGACGGCCTCTCTTGTAATTTAGCTGCTCCAGCCTTAATAATACTTTTCGACATATTCCGCGAACGTGTTAATCAGATCGAGTACAACCAATGGGAAGAAAGTGCGCCTGCACTTCTCGTGAGCACAGAGAACGGGGGATATACACGCGATCCTCTGCATGCCCCCCCGCATATTCACGTCGGTAAGAAGAAAATTGGCATCTTGGATCAAGGCAGGCTGGCCTCTCTCATCCATCGGGAGCGAGAGCGGGAGAGGAAGGAAGAAAGGCGAAGGAACGTGGTAGAAACGCGCCGCGTCGCAACCCACCATTCCGTGATGCCCCCCTGCCAACCTCTTCAGAGGCCTGGTCGCCTCGATCATACCCTCGTGTATCCGCGTTGTACCTTCTCACTCTCTATCTTTCCCTCTTCGGCGACAAGAACTCGCGACTTTAACCGCAGCAAAGTGGGCATGGCGAACTTAAGGACCGTGACCAATACGATTTAGGGGCGCTCATTTTTCTTAGCCGCCGCTATAACATCGTCGACTCTGCCGCGTATTATCTTGAAATCGAGATGACTTTACGGAACCGACAGGATGTACGTTAGTTAGGCTCTAATTAGAGTTGAGAGCGTGCGAGGTAGGATGTATCTCCCAGCGTGACCTCGCGGTCGTGTCGTCCCCTATGTATCTAATGTATCTTTTATCGATCGCGGGCGTACTGTGCTATATTTGTGCAAAGTACACTTTGCTTCACGTAAAGTTACAAATTACTGTACAATGTCGCAGACGTTGGTCAGTGCTTGGAGTTTCAAGATCCTCTATTAAGCCCATTAGTTATTAAATAAAGCAAATTTTTTCTATAATTTTTTTTATATTTTTTTCCTACATGGAAAAAACATTTATCTGTAAATTCGATGTATTAATTCTATTATCTTCAATATTATAATGTATTACTTCGATAATTTCTATTTTTATGCATCTATTTTATACATCGAAGCTTGTTATTTATACATGGAAAGAACATTTACTGAAATATTAAAAAATTCAGTTAGATACAGATGAAAATAATATTGTTGGATCATCAAAACAGACTGAAAATAATATTGTTGGATCATCAAAACAAATATGATTTGCAATGCGACAGAAAATTTTAATATCAATTAGCTTGAGCGTCTTACATATTTTTGATAATTCAACAAAATTATTTTCAATCTAGCTAAATTTTGAGATATTTCATGCAATAATGTAATTCTTTCCATATATGAATAACAAACTCTATTAAATGTTACATTGAAATGTGGAATACAGAATATAGATAAACATTTTGAAAGAAATAACTCGTATTTTATTCAATTTTTCTGAAAACAAAGAGAAAGAAAACTTAAAAATACCTGAACCATTTCTTGAAAATTTGTTTATTCGAAGAACGACCTTCTCGTTTATTGGATTCGGACAAAATTCACGACAAATTCGTGAAATCTGAAGCTTATTGTCGAAAGTTTAACCGGAAATAGAACCAGCATACCATCGCGTTGTTTGCTTGAAAATAATCAACCTGCTGCCTCGCCGACTATTTCAACGTATTGCGTGAAACTACGGGAGTGGATTATTAGTTTTGTCGAACTCGAGTTGCGCAAATTGTCAAACCTTGCAATATACACATGTACTTTTCTAATACGAAGTTTTTATCATTAGTGTGGCAATATTTTATTTATACCTCGAATGTTCTTGAGTATATCGTTAACTTTCCCTTGGACGGACAGCGAAAAGAATCGCGAGTGTTCTCGACAGAACTTTTAACGAACTATTCTGATCCCTTTATTCAGATCTAGACAGCAATTTTTTTGAGTATAAGAATCAGTAAAAAGAAATTGAACGCTATCATCTGATCACTCAAGAAGAATACGGCAAAGTTTTGCAAATTTGTAGAACTTCCTCCTGCAAATATGAAGCTCACAAGGCTGTCCTCGATCAGGCAGGAGAGTGGAAGTGCATCCTTGGAAGTGCACGCCCAGTCTTGTCGTCTTGGAAAACCAAGATTGCGAGGTCCTCGAAACTCACGCAAAAGGGAGTTACCTAGACTACGGTAGAAAGGAGGTATGAGACTCGGCGGTGGTGAAGTAGAGTACGAAAGATCGAGGGGAGTAAAGCGCGAAAAAGGGACACCAGCATCGAGAGAATAAGGAGAGAACGTTACATCGTCTCTCCGAATCGGCGAGGATTTGATCCCGGCTCATTGTATGATCAAAATCGATGGGATCCAATTAACCTCCCTTTAAGAGGGTCGCATAGGCCCTATTGTCCCTCCGTACATATACGATTCCGCCTGTGCGGTGTGGCTACGGTACGAGGTAACGCGGTATATAATCCGCTATAACATTATCGACCTCTTCCCTCTTCGCTCACTCCCGCGGCGAATCACCTCACAAAGGATATATACACTTTCTTATTTCCTGTTTGATCCTTCCTCCTCCGCGTCTTTACGGTTTCCCGTTGTCGATGAGGGAGACGAGGGGAACTGACGAAACGTCGTTATCGAGATTTCCTCTAATTGATCTCTCCCCCATCGATTGTGACGACGTCTGTCGACGTATATACTCTGAAAAAGTTTGCCGAGTGATGGATATTGAGGGACACGTGTTCGTACACGTGTATATGTTTACGATACTATATTTGTTGCCTGAAGAGCTGCCATTTTCTTTATATTTTTGACCGCTGAATTATCCTTTTAGCGAAGGGAGAATTATATCATCGTATTATATAATAATACTAAATTTGAAAATTTTAAATAAACTAAATACAAGTTAATAAGCGCAATATGTATCCGTTATGCAAATGGCATAAATAATTGTAAAAATTATCTATATATTTGTCATGATTGTCGAAAGTTTTTCAAAAGTTGTGTCCCGTTTTACGTTTAACATTGTAATCATTAATTTTATGTATATTAATCACTAATATTAGCCTTTGATCAATGTGTTTGCTTTATGTATGAAACTCACGCGAGGAGGTTTCTGTATATCTCACGCAAACAATCTCTTGAAGTTCCTTTAATGGTTCTAACAATAAGATACCCTATAAAATGCGTATATATACGAGTTGTAAGTTGGAGGGTGACCGAGGTGCCGCATATAGGTCTTCTGAAAGAGGGGGACGAGAGAAGTAAGAATGACAAGAGATGACGGTCGAAGTGGTGCCACTCCGTGAATTACCGGGAGGAGAACTTTTTAGAATCATCAAATACCATCGCCACTGCTCGCGTTTCAGTCACTTCTGCTTAGAAGCCATCAGCTCTTTTGCCGTGATCACCCCGGCGTAACGCATTACGAAATAGTCGGTGTCTAAAAAGCCAACCCTCAGCACGCGAGCTTGCATATATCGTTTGAATAATATATTTGAATGATGTGATCTTGATTCGTCGACCTATATAACGTCCCATTAAACAACCGCTTCGGTATATAAGAACGAATTAATGGCCGTTGCAGTCAGGATCGTAAAAAAAGACGAAGTTGGATCGCTTTACATTAAACTACAATTTCATTTCATCTACCATTTACAAATTGCTCTCCATTATATTTCCGCGTTCTCATTAGCAGCGATAATAACAATAATAGTAATGACTACAATAACAATAATAATAATAACAGTAATAATATCAATGCACTGCAAACAAAACAAACTCTAATTGGATTTCTGTACGCTTTTCATTTCCGCCGAACAATTCCGACTCGTCGAGAGAGAGAGAGAGAGAGACTTTATAAAACCGACACATTAAAGCGGATGCTCGAAATCATAGACGACAGAAACAAATTAAGACTCCGGACGGAGTCAGCGTAATGCGATACCTTTTCAACTTCTGAACTCTCTTCGTGACGCATTGATGTAAATTCAAAACACGTCACCGTATAAATGAAAGCGCCGGGACAACAGCGACGCCGATCAGGACGGATTCTCGCGTGCGCCATCGCACATAACGTTTCCAGACCCATCAGGCATCCATCGAGCGATAAAAACTACTGATGTATCATGCAGCCTAGGAAAAGGCATTCCATATAACGTCTCTCTTCATTAATCCGAGCCTCACCTTTATAACGTGACCCGCCCATACGAACCCAACTATCCCTTTCCTACCTTTTAACCGTTGCAAATGACCTCACGGCAATTTCGCTTCTTCAAGGTGCAAGAAGAAACCGCCCTATCTTGTTCGCGTTCACTTGTACAAACGTCCAGTCCGCTAATGAAGACGCACGACGACGGCCGTTACTCGTCCGCATTATAACGTTATAATACTCCGCGGCTGTCCATTGTGCAATTGCCTTTCCAGCTATGAATCCTCCACAAGAAATTTCCTGTCAGAAAATCGACGAGCGTATAAACAAACTGCAGAATTATGTTGCTTTAATATCTTACGTGGCTTTAATATCTTAATCAATCGCTAATCCGTTATTTATTATTTATTAATTTTTTTTTAATGTATAATACGAACCGCAATATTGCCCGGCTGTTCCTAGCAATTCATTTTCTTCCAGTCATTTGACGACTCGATAGTTTATCAATGTCATCGCCGGACACTCCTCAACCGCGCACGCGTTACGCGGTGCTAATAATAATTTCACTTCTTAATGCTCGCAATAAGAGCAACATATCTCGCTGCACGTTTTGTCCTATGCGGACAAAACGGCCAGTCAAGGCGCATGTGACACACCAATTGATGAAGACGCACGCCAACGTAACTTGTCCGCATTAAACGTCATAATCCACCACGGTGATATATCGAGCTCGCAGCCCAGAGGTCGAGAGCATGTACTATTACGTAGAATGCGCAGCACAAATCACTTTCGTTCCGCAAAATTTCTTTTGTCACACTCGCGACGATTCGTCGCTCGCCGCGAAATGCCTGTGCGTATAAAAGCGTATATTGTTCGCGTAAAATTGCAACTCTACCGACGACTTTGTTGCGCGTCATTGTATCATGGTGTATCGTGATACAAGTCGAGAATCCTACGTCACTCATTTCGTCCATTTTTAAGCCATAAATGCATTTTTTGAAACTCAAAAGGATAAATCTTATACATTGAGAGAAAAAAATTATTGCAAGTACTATAATTTAACTATATTTATATATCATTTTTTTTAGATCAACTATAATTGTTTCAACCGTGCACATTATAGCTGCTTCAACAGTTGAAATGTGATCATTACAACTATAACATGCATTAAGTTTTTCCTTACTGTATCTCTTAATTATTATTACCATGTAAATAGTTAGCAAATGTTAAAAAAATAGTCATATTCATTATGGTGACGATTGCATTTATTACATAAAAACGGTTATTTTTATTTACTATTCGTATTTTATAACATTTTACTAAATAGTTCAAGTTATCATGTGCAGTATAATTTTTTTATATTTAAGAGAACTGAATATATAAAGTTGTTATTATCTATTAATATCATAGCAATATAATCATAAAAATGGACTTTCTAATCATTTTTTAATCATGTTATTATAATCATAAATATCAAATATTTTTCTTTTTTGTATCAAAAAAAAAATTAGATGTAAAATTACAATCATTATAATAGGCAATTTTAGGGAACAAACTTTTAAAGGTGGTGTAACATGTCAACTTATAAATGAAGTTGTTGTTTTTCTTTATATTAAACAATAAAAGTAAATTTATATAATTAAAGTTAAGTTTATAAAAATATTTACCCATTAATTCGCTATATTGTATTATTTTTCTTAAGTTATATTATTAATATATATAATACGAACATAAAAACATAAAAATATAAAATTATGTGTGATATATTATCATTGCGTTATATAATATTACAAAATTTTGTACTTTATACAGAAACTATAAAATATACTATTATTATTGTAATTTTTCGTTTAATATAAAGATATAATTGCACAGTTAGAGGTAAAAGTATCTACCAATTTTTATAAAAACGCACAATTATATATTTCCGCTATAAATTATGTTATTTTACATTTTTTTATTATTTATATAATTTTACGTACTTTTTTTACACGTCGAACATAATACAAGAATAGATTGCGATAATTGCAAAGATTGGTTGCAAATTCCCACATTTTGTAAATCAAATTAGTAGATAAGTATTTATATTCTTTCATTTATATCACGTCATCAAGATATCCCTGTTAAATATTAAGGTGATATTTAATATCCTGTGGAAATTAAATATCATCTTGAAGATGGCGAACGATATTCTTTCATAATAAAATAATCGATGCTGCTGGTCGCTCAACGAAAAGTGCCTCATCCATCTATTTATTAAGAACATTATCCTGAATACATTATTCATCGCTGTGCACTCTTGCGCCATAATAGCGGTTGGCACGTGGATCG
>Ga0157362_1001307_pt1 | contig 10374 bp, 6 predicted proteins | sample AttlaeALBM3_FD_111480 | JGI IMG/M metagenome (GOLD analysis project Ga0157362, IMG submission 111480) | Fungus gardens microbial communities from leaf cutter ant in Ribeirão Preto, State of São Paulo, Brazil - Atta laevigata ALBM3 | ecosystem: Host-associated > Fungi > Mycelium > Unclassified ... | reverse complement strand
ATACGACCCTATCGACAAATACAGACTTCCTCGAGTGCACGCAGTATCGGTCGTCAGTTTGTCAAATTTGAAAAGGTTCTTTGAGTTTCAAAAAATCTGCTTCGAAAAAAGACATTCATGTTATCAGGTATCGTTTATATTTTTTATATACGTACAGAAGATATAAAGAATCATATACAGATAAGAAAATCTGGACTCGACGAGATTAAATACAAAAATAAGGATTAAAGCTTCATCGAGATTACAAAAAATTATGTAATAACAATAAGTAGAAAATGTCGAATATTTCCCATTTTCCAAGCGTTTTATTTATTTTCGTTTTAATTTAATTTATTTAATTTATTCTTATTTTCGAAAAATATCACATACAAAAAATACTGGAGAAATAATTTATAATATATACGTAATGTTTGCAATTGTATTTTTATATGCAATATTTTTCGAGAATGCGAACGCTGGAAAGCATCCAGTTTTTGAAATTCTAGAAATATTTGAAGACAATTGCGTCAGGCGGGATTAATTCTAAATCTTCTTCCTTTGTCCATGACTGATAAATGTTTTTTATTTTGCGGTTATCTGGCCAAGATGGTCTGCTACTTTGACCCTCAAGTATATATACAGTTCTCGATAACGATGCAAAATAATACCGCTTTATCAGGCGACAGCGGTTCTCAAACTTTCCTCGCGAATCATAGAATTTTCATGAACTTTGGTGAAGGAATTTTTCTTTATCTCACTGGCGAAATGATTCTGGAGTTCGATTGTGCATTATGCAACTTGATGAAAATTACAAAAATGAGAAAATTTACTAGGTGTTAATCAATGAAATTATAAAAATTCTAGTAAATTCGTTCATTTTTTTGTAATTTTCATCAAATTGTACAATCGAATTTCTTGTAAATGCTTTTGCAATTCGAAAGGACGCATCAAAACTCCGTTTTCTTCATAAGAATATGAACTATTACATTAGAACATGCGTATACGTATGTATCTTGGTCATAACGATGAAGTAATATTATGTGTTCCATGTTCTCACTTTCTCCGAATCCGAATCGCGAGCAGAGGCAAGTATACCAGAACGAGTTTCGCCAAGGAAAGTATTTATCGAGGATCGCCTGGCCAATAATTACGATGTATCAAGAACATCCTTCTGAACGGAGAACTCCTAAACAGACTTGTTTCGTTGTTAAAACTGGTCGCGAGAATCTAATACATTGTCCAACTTTATATTTAACAAGCAAATAATTTGTAATGAAAAGTAAGTTTTCTTTTGAAAAATTAAATCTAAAACTCATTGAATACAAAACTACGTAAATGCAAATGTTGAAATGCTGATCTTAGAATTCATCAATTCAAACGGAATTTGTATTAAATAAATTTTTATGCAAATTATGTAAAGAATCTGTTTTGTATTGAAATACAGAAATATTCAAATATCAAAAGAATGTTAGATTACTATTAAAAATGAGATTATTAATCCTCCATCGATCATGTTGAATTTTCCATTTTCCATCAGCAACATAAGTTTCAGTTTAGATTCTTATTTTTCTGAATTATATACAAATCTAAAAAATTCTTATTTACATTTGTGAAAGCTTTTAACGAGTTTTTACTATCGTAAAAATTGAATTATATTTTACTTATTTTTTACAGATTTGTATTTATTTACCAGAATTTTGCCTTTAAAGTTCAACTTAGCTGATGGAAGATTAAATTATTCGTCATATTAATTACACTGATTACCGAGAAGCATGTTTATTACTTCACTTAATCAGACACCTAATATATAATTAATACAGTAAACAGAGAACCGGATGGCTCAATCCATAATGCGTTCTGAACCTGGGTCAACTCACCCTGACCTATCTCACAAGATTTCTTCTTAGGTCTTTCCTATTCGCAGGTCGCATGACTAGGATCATAATCAACTGCAAAGAAATTTTATTTCAACGTTAATTTAATATAAATTATGTCACGGGATTAAAATTTAATTTCACGCACACACAGATCTTAATTCCACAATTTGTTAAATAAGAGTTCTCGATTCCGGGCCAGTTATAACCATTTGAGAGTAGAGTAGAGTGACCTTGCCCGAAGGCTGCTCTCTCCTTAGAAAAGGCGACGTCGGCATCCGGATCGGCGTCGTCGACGTCCGATCAATATACAGCGGCTAAAGGACGCGTGCGCGCCGCGGGGTAGGCCGATCCGAGGTCCCGAGAGCCGTCAGACTACGAAGAGACGAGTAGCACTCTAGTTGCGCTAGCGAGAGGCCGACCTCCTGAGCTCTCTCTCTCCTCTCTCTTTCTCGCGAACTACCCCCTGCGCGAGAATCGATTCTCTCTCGGCGACGCGACAGACCTGCTCTACTTTTTCCACTCTTTCTCTCTCTTTTTCTGTCTTCGAGCCTCGTCCTTTTTCAACATATCTCTCTGCTCACGAGGGTGCTGTTGGAGAAGAGGAACAAGTCTGGGTACATCTGGCAATCAACGACAGCAGCCGCGTCACCGTCGCAAATCACGACTTATGCGTCTGTACCGAGCAGGTAACACCGTTTCCGGTGCACGGACCTTCTACGAGAGAATTAGTTCCCCTGAGCAATTACCATCTCGCGAATGGGTTAACCGAGATTTGCTATTAGATTATTGCTGCATTTCGTCACTAGGGAATGGGAAGACAAAAGTTCTGTGGTTCCAACGCGTGAATCAAATTTAAGACATTTCGTTTCCTGAAAGAAAAAAAATTCTATTGTTAAATCACAAGAGCAATGTTCGAAATATTATTCCAATTGATTCTCGCGGTCCATTGATGCCTTTGTTAAAATGTAATTCAGTCTGTCTTAAGAGTTATTGCTACGTCTTTGATTCGTCTTGAGGTATCTTAACAGTAGCCACGAATGCGCCGCTTATAGCACGGTAAATGGAGCGCAAGAATCAATATTAATAACGCACAGTTATTGTAAACAACAGACACCGGTTGCAATCGGGTGCAGAATTACACACCATTTACATTACTACGATTGAAACACGAACAAATCGCATTCTCAGATATCTCGAGTACTAAATCGATAGACGAGATGTCCCTCGAGAAGTACTATTCTTTACAGTATTAAGAGGGATATTAATTTAATTACTTATAACAACGGTGTAAATCCCTTGTGTAAATCTGTATACAAACTTTTAAACGAAGTAATTATATATAAAAAAAAAAATTCTTTGTTCTAATTTCACGAAGAGCACCTACGAATATTTTATTATTATGAAAAATTAATTATCTTAACATAATCATCATTTAGAAAACAAAATCAAAAAAACGGAATCAAACGATCGAATGAATAACATTCAAATAAGTCTGAAGAAATCGAGTACGTCGCAAACATATGTTTATGACAGTAGCTTACCCATAGATAGCTATCTAGCTTACCCCTTCATTTATTATATATGTATACTTCCGCGCAATCATATTTCGAGCGAATGTTCATTTATTATGGCTGCATTTGTTCGATTATCGAAAAAGATTAAATCTGCTCGTCGCAATTTTCATTTCCGCAACTTCAAGGACATTCAGTTCGATTTAGCGATCATCGCTATCATGTTCCTAATATGGTTTGTCCCGCATGAAAATCATCCGGATGATCGTTAGCATTCTAGCCAGATGATACGTACACCGGTCCGATGATCGTCCATGTCTGAAAATTATCTTGAATTTCATCCTCATGGTTTTGCATCTTTCGTGAATGCTTTTAGCAGACCACTAACTCGCATGGATAAGAGCAGTCCGCAAGATTTGCCTATCTTCCTTTGCATCCGGAATACATCCGCAATCCTACCATTGAAATGATCCCAACAAGATCCAGGTTAAAGGGAAAAATAATAAGAATAGAAATAATATTATGTTATAATTAAAGTTGGTAGATATTCTAAGCAAATACATTTTAGTTTCAAACTCTATAAAAATGATTTTTCAAATTAAAAAATTATATTTTTTTCTTTAAAAAATTATATTTTTTTCTTTAAAAAAAATTTAATATTAAATTTTCTTTTGTATGTTCAAATAAATTTCAAGAAACACTTGTAATAAGTTCCTTAAGTTCTTTAAATTCCTCAAATTTGTATTTAAAAAATTACTAAATTCTAATTTCCTTTGATTTTTTTTAAATCTAGAACCCCAAATGTATAAAATAATATCTCTATTTTAGTAGGATAATTTATTTAAAGAAATTAGAATTAGAAATATAAAAAATAGAATTATATACGGAAGTTATAATCCAACGAAAATCAAAAATAAAGAAATTGATTAGTACATCTTCAAGATTGTTTCGTTCTTCTTCATAGAAACATCCAGGATATCATCCAGAGGGAAAGGATCGGCGTGTAGCAAAGGCGGCGGCGATAGTAGAACATTATTATCTGACTGGCGATCATCAAACGGCAACACCATCACTACCCACGACTGTTTGTTTTCGTGCGACGAGTTAACCGGCGAGTTAACATCACTACCAACCTGGTACCACAGATTGCCAGGGTTTCTTAAGGCGACCAGCGACGGACAGGCAGCGTGTATGATCATTGAGGACTACCCCCCTACCCCGCCCGCCACCGCCAAATCGAGGCAACACCCGAGGCATCAAGATACTACCCAACGATTTCTAAATCTTCACCTGGTCCTGCCCAAGCACAGGACCTCAAAATTTTCCAGGTTTGTAAGTCAATCTGGTTAATGTCAATTTTTTTATCTTACATTTTGTTGAGAAAATTAATACTATTCTTTAAAAATACGCTGTAATTTCTGCTCAAATTTGGAATGCTAAGAAATGTTTAAAAACGTTGGAAAAGGTTGGAAAGGTTGAACAGTTATTAAAATAAACTTGTTTGAAAATGTCTAATAATTGTTTTTAATTTTTAGTAAATTAAAATCATTAAGGGCAGTTTGAGTTACTATGATATTAAAGACAAGGCTTTTTTTCTGCAGTAATAGGCATCGGAAGCTACAGCCATTCAGAGAAACGTGACTGGCGTCAGCGGGTAGCGGCGCGGCACGCCTTACCGCTAACAAGAACTACAATCCTGAGAAGAGGAAGAACCACCCTGACTCGACACGCTGCTGTTACGAGCTACCACGAGCAGGTAGCAATCATCGCCTGCTACTGGCCGCCGCCAGCTACCAAACTGCCGCTGGCTGGAAACGTGCGACAGAGGGGATTTAGAAGAACCAGGACGAAGACGTTACCCACTTGAGAAAGAGAAGAAAGAAAGATTGAATAGAGCGGATTTGACATCACTTCACGAGCTGCTTAAGAGGCGATTTTTTCGTTTCGATTCATTAATACTTTCACAACGACGTCTCATCAGAGATCATTGTCTATCGGAGAAATAAAGTTCGTTAAGAGCAAGAGAAGGCGGAAACATCGGTCACCATGGGGAGCGTAAACGTCAATCGCAATGTCAGCGATGCTTTTTATCGTTATAAGATGCCGCGGATCCAGGCAAAGGTGGAAGGCAAGGGAAATGGTATTAAAACAGTGATCGTCAACATGGTGGATGTGGCGAAGGCGATCGGTCGTCCTGCTACATATCCAACCAAGTATTTCGGTTGCGAGTTGGGCGCTCAGACACAGTTTGACTTCAAGAACGAACGCTTCATCGTCAACGGCTCACACGATGCAACAAAGTTACAAGACCTGCTGGATGGTTTCATTCGAAAATATGTTCTTTGCCCGGCCTGCGATAATCCGGAAACCGAATTAATGGTCAGTTCGAAGAAGGGCACGATTTCACAGGGTTGCAAGGCGTGTGGACATCATGGCCTTCTTGAGAGCAATCACAAGTTGAACACATACATCTTGAAAAATCCGCCAAGCTTGAATCCAGCAGTACAGGGCAGCTCTTTGACAGAGGGTAAACGCGGCAAACGTTCGAAACGCGCTAACGGTGACGCTGCGGCTACAGTCGCCGCTACTACTGCCACCACTAACGGCAACGACCGATCTGGTTCGCCAGAAAATGACGTCAACAATTCTGGAGACATCGTAGTGGAACCACCGCCAGAAAGAACGATCAATGACGAGGGAGATGACGATAAATGGGCAGTAGATGTATCTGAGGAAGCAGTCAGAGCTCGTCTTCAAGACCTGACGGATGGTGCTAAAGGTATGACCATCAGTGATGATCTTGATAAGAGCGAAAAAGAACGTATGGACATGTTTTACAAACTGGTCAAATGTCGTCGTGATGCTGGCCAACTTGATAACAATCACAAGGAGCTCGTAGCCGAGGCGGAGCGTCTCGAGATTAAGACCAAGGCACCATTGATCCTTGCCGAGCTGTTGTTCGATCAGGGAATTGCCGCACAGGCGAAAAAATACCGGGTGTTACTGCTGCGCTTCACTCACGATGACATTAAGGCACAGAAATATTTGATCAGAGGAATCGAGCAAGTGATCGCGCTGCATAAGGATGCACTGATGCCGAAAGTTCCCGGAATCCTCAAGGTGAAAGAATAAATTTTTTTTTAATTAAGAAATATTTTAAGAAATTTTATTAGAGAATTCAATTAGAAAGTATTGATACATACCGTAAGTATTAAATACTGCTATCACACAAATTATTAATTAAAATTAATAAAAGTAAGTTAAAATATTTGTGTACATTACAGTTATTTTACGACGCTGATATCCTAGAAGAGAAGGCATTTGATGAATGGTCAAACAAAGTCAGCAAGAAATATGTCTCAAAAGATCTGTCGCAGGAAATTCATGATCGAGCTGCACCATTTTTAACATGGTTGAAAGTTGCAGAGGAAGAGGAGTCTGAATCCGAGGAAGAAGACGATGATGTGGAGGTAATCTCATTGTTCATAAGTGCTTCTAAGAAAATCGTTAATTCTTTAATTCAATTTTTTCATTATTTTGTCCAATTCTTCTATTAATTTATAATTAAATGTACAATAGAAATTTTTTTTTTTTGGAAGAATTCTGGAAATAAGTCAATTAAAATAGCTTGGTTTGAAATCTTCAAAACAATCCTCATTAAATCTAATGCCCTATAAAATTTTTTGAAAACTGTTCTTTCTTCTGCGTTCTTTATTCTAAACTATTTTTATATTTTTTTATTATATTTTTTTATAACTTTGTGATATAAAAAGGTATAACTGACATTAAAAATTTTCCATTTTAGATCGAATACGACGATAGAGCCAAGCAGGAATCTCTGAAACAACAGCAGTCGCCGGCTATACCGAAACCTGCTGCCGCTACGACCGTCGCTGCCGCCAATAATGATTCCGAAGATGATTTCGATATTGATGCCATTTAAAGCATACGCATACACCGTATTACACGTATCATACACCCAACATATATATATATATATACACAAACGCAACGGATGACAAGAAACACTGGTCCGAGCCGTAATATCTGAGATGAATAATCATTTTCCTCTTGAACAGAATTGTGCAAATGCAATCTCAAGTTATACGCAAATAGATATAGGATTTTTGTTGTTTTAGGCTGACGAGAGCGACACAATTAAATAATGCTGTTTACATGAATGGAGAAAAAGAAAAAAAGAAAAAGAAATTTTAATCGTTCCTAAGAGTTTAACGTGATTTATCTATATACAGTATATTTGCAATATTTTTAATTGTTTTAACGATGCAGATACGCATTTATTGAAAAGATAGTTATTTCTTTAATATTGATTGATTGTTGTGGAAACATTTTAATGGTGCGCGTATATCTTGAAATGCATCCCTTTAAAATAAAGAAGACATTCATAAAGCATTCATGAGCACTGGGAAATTGGCCTGCTAAAAACGTTCTTTATTGTATTCTAATTATTATTATTCAAATAAATATGGTTTATTGCAATGATCACCTGATGTCTCACTCTTTACACTTAACAGAAAAATAGATTACAATTATAAATGTAGCGTAATTTAATATTAATAAGGATCAATGAAAAATTTAAATTTTCATCGATTAATTAGATGTAATAGTTTCGGTAAATGAGTTATCGAGCATATCCATATTTTTATATATTATTTGTATAAATTTGTTTTTCTTTTTAAAACAAGATACATAAAACAGAAAATATCTGAAACATTTCAATGAGTTACAAAACGTACTCATTGTGAAAGTGAGTTGACAGTAATCTATAAAGTATCTATTTGACTCAATGTTTGCGAGCATTATTTGTCCTTTAACATTTGAGAAACATCAAGGATAAAATTATTACGAGCGTTGCAAGCGTCAAGTCAATCGCATCCATGGGTTGCATCAAAAGAATCGTCGAGTATGGACAAACAATTTTTTTAATTTCTGACAACATTAATCACCTCTTGTAATTGTTTTTAACAAATATTTGTAATTGAAAACATTTTAGACACTTTCATTAATCTCATTGTTATCGAGCGCTAAGGTCTTATTTTTGGAAAATAGAGTTTATACTGTAGTATGCATTAAGCGCATAAAAGAATTTGAACAGGAATAAATTTTAAATATTATAAAGATAAATATATCATAAATATTTAATATGCGTTATGTTTAATCTATTTTTTCTAATTTTTTAATTTCTTTAATATTTATAATACTACAGAAACATTATTATATAGGGTGTCAATAAATAATCGCCAAATATTTCATAGGCAGATAGAGCGGACTAAACTGAGTTGAGAAGTCATCATTTCTTTTTCATAAAACTCTAAGAATTTTTTCAAATTTTTTTCAGAATTTTTTAATATTGTATTTTTTCATATTGATAAAAATAAGAAAATGCGATACTAGAAAGTTGATAAAAAATTCTGAAAAAATTTTTAAAGCTCTATGAGAAGGAAATAAACAATTTTTGTCTCTTGCAGTTTTTCTATAAAGTTGAGTATATTTAAGTAAAAAATTATTGAACCAATTTTCGGCAATTTTTAATAATTAATATCTCTTTAACTATTGCGAAAATTGCAAAACGGTAAAGGACTTTTCGATTTAGTTTAGTCCGCTCTACCCATGAAATATTTGGCGATTATTTTGGGACAAAATTCCTGTATATTTATGATAATATTTATAATATTTATAATATTTAATATTTATGCACAAAACCTTATATGTATTATAGATTTTCATGTACAATATAAACTCTCGAGATTATATAGACCTAGAATAGATTCTAAATATATAAACGAATATATAAGAACGAGGCTATGTAGCAACAAGAAAAGAAAAAACCATTCATTTATCTAAGTCGTGACATTTATTCAAACGAATTTACAGCTACATAACTTGCATTCAAATTATATAGCTATTACAAGAATCGTCTCCCGATGATTCATCCGCAATACTCATCGCGCAGTCTCGTTAAAACACGCGGGAAACCACTGACGTCGTCAAGAGTTGTGGGAAGGTTCTGTTCGACGAACCATTTTACGCAATCCTGATTGATTGCGAGAAATTCATCTGGAAATATTTTCGATCGAAAAATGCACTAGAAGAAAGAAAAGGATGGGTAACGTGAGAGTTAGCTGAATTTGGCGGCACAGCCCGATCAGCTGATTGGCAGACGGCGGTTTGGGCGCGAAACATCGGCACGGGAAGCCAATCGCGACACAGTCGAGATAATTTTGCCCGCGTAAGGTATCAGTGTTTCCTGCTCCGTTCTTTAGAACGGTTCCTAGCGTCGTTCATTATCATCGTCGTCTCCTTCGCTGTCGTCATTGTTCCTGAGCATCGGAATCTAGTTGAAATCGTGAATTGAGAACATCTCGATAACGATGGCATTACATGAATCTACAAAAGAGAACATTCGCAAGCACCTAGAGGATGTATCGTTACACGTAAGTCAGTTTGTCTCCTTTTTCTTCGTTCCTTCCTCGGACCGAAGTTCTTTTCATTACACACAGTTTTTTCCCTATTTTTCCAGATCGAACATTTTATTGCCAGTTTTGCCACATAGCTTCATATCGTTATTATTATCAAATAGCATAAATAGAAAAATCCATCGGTGTAGGATTTTTTTGCTTCATAATTTGTGTTTAAGACGCAAGAAACGGCTGCGTTTCTTTGAAATAGAACGAGCATGCGGTAGATGAGTGAAATTCCTGATGATAATTGAAATTTAGATTAGCAATTTCACATATCCATCCATATATCAATCAGATATATATAATGCACAAAAAAATATCAGTAGTATTATTTTAATTAAAAAATCTTATTAATTTAATAACAGTTAGCTGTCAATGAATCAAATTAAAACAAGAGCATGACATATTTGCATCATTAATAATGTTATGTATTAATAAAATTTTCAATTAAAATATTGTTGATTTTACATAATTTTTTTTTATGTATATGTGTGTATATATATATATATATATATATATATATTT
>Ga0157362_1001306_pt1 | contig 10377 bp, 7 predicted proteins | sample AttlaeALBM3_FD_111480 | JGI IMG/M metagenome (GOLD analysis project Ga0157362, IMG submission 111480) | Fungus gardens microbial communities from leaf cutter ant in Ribeirão Preto, State of São Paulo, Brazil - Atta laevigata ALBM3 | ecosystem: Host-associated > Fungi > Mycelium > Unclassified ... | reverse complement strand
CTGAAAATAGTAGTAAATTTATACAATAGTATATACGTAAGTAACAAGATGTGACGAATGCCTAACATAAGATTGAAATTATTTTGAAGTCATCATTTTTAGCATATGTACGTATAAATAAATGTCTATATCTGTAAGAACTTCATTTTAAGACACATGTTATAATGGATGTGAATACTTGGTCAGTATCTTTTATTAAAGTATTATTATTAACCATCTTGAACAAATATAATTACAGATATCTATTCAGAATATCTTATATGCGTAACATACACACCGGGACGTGCTGATAGTAGTCATTAAAGTCACCGATCAATTCATTATATCGCTTAGGTATCACCTCTTGTTTGATATGACGAATGATCAAGAGGGGATGAGAAATATGCTGCACATTGGACTACTGTTAGAAGATAACACCAATAACCAAAGAAACTGGAAGTTCGTGGATGCAGCAGGTGCAGACCGGACATAATTTTGGGATATGAGCACCTTTCAACCGCGAACGGGGAACCGCGCCGCCGGGGCTCCATGAATCACACCCTCGTTAACCCATACTCGTTCTCGCTCTTTTTCGCTTTCTCTTCTCCTCCTTCTCCTCTTCCTTCTCCCATTCTTCTCCCGATCATCCGCCACCTCGAGACGCCTCTCGATGCTCTCTTCGTTTCGTGTTCCTGCGCGTTTTCTTCCCTTCACCCATCCTCTCTCTTTCTCTGCGTCTGTTTGTCTTCCCCCTCTCTATTCACCTTCTTCAGCCCGATATTCTGTAAAGCCTCGAGGTTACGACCCGGCAACACCTCCGCGCTCTAACAATTCACTTCGAAATCGCTCCAATTAACTGCACAACAACAATGTTAGCTTTCTTGCTAGCTCATGTCTAAAATTGTGGATTTCCGCTGTAATCGTTCTTCGAGATTTCTACTCTGTGAAGAGCGCCTCTTTTTACTGCAAGTTAACTGTTTGCGAGATTCAAACGTACAACGAATCGATTCTTTATATAGATAAGGAAATACACTGACATTTCATTCAATGCAATAAAATCATTATAAATTTCCATTCTGAATATATAAATATGCAAAATATTTCTATATATGTAGGATAGAGTGGAGCTGATTATGATATTTTTTATTCAAATTTTTATAAATCTTCATACGCAATGATAGAATATGAGACTCGCTTTAAAACGTTGCATGTTCATCTAGTTAATAATTAAGTACTTATCAATTCTTAATATATTTCTTAATATATAAATAAAAAAATAGTTTGTTTTATTATATTATTATAAGAAACAAAGTGATTCGATAAACCCAACTCATGGAGCATGTTAAGCAATCCCGAAAGGTAAAGTTGAGTCCGTGAAAGGATTATATGTATTAATCAAATCTTTATTTAAGTTTTTATATTATGTAATATAATAATTTATAATACTCTCTCTTCAAATATTTTAATTAGCAAAATTAAGAAAAATTAAAAAAACTTTACTTTTTATTAAAAATTAATCATAGAATATATTTTTAATTGTTAACTTTGAATAAAAAACATCAATAAAAATAGATTTTATTTAAAGAACTGAGTTTATGCGATTAGTTGGAACATTTGGCCCAACAAGACCCATACTGGTGTCGACCAAAATATTTTTATGTAAATAATCGTAAATAAAATAGCAATTTGACTATTAAAATAAAATACATTAACAACTTATGTAAAAAAAATATATCTTTTATTAGTCGTTTAAATTATCACATAGATCAAAAAAAATATTCACCTAATAATTTTATTTTTGATATACAAAAACGAAAAGACACATGTTTGGTTGTTGACAGCCGCATAAATTATTATAATCAGGCAGTAATTTCCATTTATATATTATTTTATACAAGCATAGACATCCTTATATGTATTTTAGTTACTTAAATATTGCATTTTCCAATTTTCTCAACTAGCTCCGCTCTATCTTGTTCTATGTTCTAAAAAACTTGATATTTTTTAGACTTCCTTAGATTTCCCTTGAATAATTCTTTAAATAATTACATTAATTGTATTGTAATTATCATATTTATTAGATATATAAATTATAAGCTGCCTTAAAAGCGTGAATAAATGGATGGCTCGTTTACATAATGAGAGATATTATCAAATATCGAAATTGGAATTTATTTGATAATTTATTTGATAAGCTGATCATTAATTAATTGACATATTGCGCGACATCTGCTTTAATGAGTTTAATACCTCGCTAATTATCGGTAGCGGAAGACTTTTACGAGCGTTAAATGCTCACCTAAACGATCGTTGTAAATCATAGTCTAATTGGTCGCCGAAAAAAAGTACGACATGGTCCAAAGGGAACATCCGAGACGAAGAAAGAGATGAATAAAGAGAAAAAATTATGCGGATTTACTAAGCTCGAATATTTGAGGATAATAATGGCGTTCTCGCGTTTCGATAAATAACACTCGATCATCCAATAAACTGGAAATTCCGTCGATGCCTAGCAATTATGATGTAATTAAAGCTTGGAATGATACATGAGCTTAAGTCGAAAAGAAAAAATTGTCAAGGAAGCGGAGAAATAACATTAACCTTATTACACATGATTGGATTATTTATGTACTATTGCGTATTTCTTTTTTTTTGAGATATTATGGGCACTGGGTAAGTATTTTCTAAAGATATTAAAAATATATATAAGAATTATTTATTAATTTGTGTAAATATTTTTGTGACTTTTGCGAGTATTTTTTTCAGAGATATTAAAAGATATTATCGCCATATTGTAATCCATTCAAGTCAACATTTCGTGATCTTGTTTCACTTCATTAGGGCGAGGAGTGCATATTTCTTTTATGTTAATAGAATGTCGTGCTAACTTCACTGTTATCCAAAAATGGATCTGTAAAGTGTGACATTCTGTTATGAAAGAACTGACTAATGAGTTCCAGTAGCATTTTTCATAGTTCTACAGTTCCATATAGAAATAAAAAAAAAATTGAGGGATTCACCCTGAAAGTGGAACTGTCTCGCCGAGATCGGAATGTTTGATCACATCACGTATATTGTGAAAAAAAATCCGAGATACTCTTTGTCACTATTTACCGTTCGCGTGATCGTCTTCAGCGGCGCTCTCGTAACGATGCATCTTTTTATAGACGAACACTCTCATTTCTTGCCTGAGGAACGGCGTTCCTCTAATTAACCACTATGTTGGTGGATTTTTTGACGCGTAAACACGTCGCTATCGCCCGTCGCGTCATATCGCGGCGCGAGGGGGAGGATTAAAGGGCGAAGAGGCCCGTGAAGAAAATCCATTTGTTCAGCGATGACGAGGCTGGCGGCTCCGTAACGATCCCTCCCGTTCGTTCGTTTTGGCGGTCGATTGAAAAGTCAGCGGCTGACTAATGGACGTGGGCTAATTGCCAACAAAGGCAAATCAATCTCCATCGCGCAGCGCGGGCTAGTTGAGTCGTCGTCGCTCCGTCGACGATGTGTAAAGCGTTAAACGGCTCGCAAGCGCCTCCTGACGCGCTGACAGGTACCCTGAGCAATGGCGTAGAGTCTCATCACAGAGTCTTAAGATGTATTCATTCCGAGATCACGGATCCATTCCTTTTCCTTTTTCCTGAATGGAAATTTTAATCATACTGGAATATTTACTTATGTGATTAATGTTTTTCTATATCCATTGATATCTTTTTAATGAATCTTGAACATTAGAAGCTGCAATGTTTCGTAATCAAATCTTTTCCGTTTGATATAGTATTTTTATTACTGTTATATCGTTAAAGATATCATAATTATTGCATGATTGGTTAGATGTCGAGTTCAATTGAAGTTGAAAGAACGTTGTAGGAATGGAACCTTTCGAAGAGATAACGAAGAGTTGCAGAAGGCGAAGCTTCATGAACAGAGAAGTAGGAGGACAAAGAGGAGGATTTTATACGACGTGAATAAAGGAGAGGAGAGCAAAGCAAGGATCTAAGGGGAGCAAGGGAACAGTAAAGAGAGGAGTGGAAGAGCTCGTGGAGCGAACGAGCGATGAGTTTACTTTTTGCCGGACTCTAATTAGAGACCAATTATATCGAGCAGGCGTTTGCCTCCACACAATGAACCGCGCGTTTAGTATCGATGTAGCCGGCCGATTAACTCCTATTTGTTGCACGTTTTGTTCCCTCCTGGGGTTTTCGGGACCGCCGTTGAATAAATATGGCTTAAGGGTGCTTGCACACCATGATGTTCGTGAATATCTTAGATGTATTAGCGGCGACAATACAGATACAATAATAATACATTGAATATAATAATACATTAAATTGAAAATTCAGTATGTAAAGTATTATTCTATTTTTCATAATAAATTTTTCTTAGTATTTTAAAATGCTTATTAGCAGGGATCAAAAGATTTTTTAATTTTAAAATGTTTAATAAAACATTCAATAAATTTTCGGTTTCAATTTTTTGAAAAAAATCAAGAACAGAAAACATCAGGAAATCACGTTGCAATGATAATATGAGCGAGCGAACGAAATAGAATTATTTACTAATATAATCAAGATATTGTAAAGTAACCTTGTGGACTTTTCCATATTTTTCGGAAACCTATAAGACAATAAAAAGATTTGGGCAAAGGGAGAAAATATAATTACAGACGAAAATAAACTGATGAAATTTGTAATATTATTATTTTAGTTTCAATTTATGATTGCATTTCCGACATTAATCGGCGCACAAGTTATAATTGAAAAATGTACTTAAAATTTACATATAAATATTATTATTAGACGCCGATTAAAATCTAGTCTCGACCATATTTAATCTTTCTTTATTTATTTGATTCAACGATCTAATTCAACTTTATTAAGATTATCCTGCAACTAATTAAAATTATAAATGAAATTAAGATTGCAGAAAAATGTCTTCTTCCAGTTTTCATATAATTATTATATTCGTATAATCATTATTATATGAAAATAATATTTCAATCTTCGTATAATTCTTATTAATATAAAAATAATATTATCGAAGGAGACAGAAGATGTCTGCTAATTTTCATGATTAAAGATTTCAAAATATATCACGCTACGCGCGCGCGCGATGATAATAAATGCGAAGGTAAACGCGATTAATATATACAGTGGCACGTCGTAAATCTAAAAAATACCCCAACATTAATGCCTTTACGACCGTGGTATATAAAGAGGCCGTCGCTTACGGAGATTTTTCACGCGGCCACAGTTACGCCACCCATATTTCCTCGCGTTTGTCCGAGGGCATTTGCTATCCGGACGGCGCGGGGTACACTCGCGGTATACCATATATCTACGGTAATACAGAGACGTAAGGCTCGTCCAAAACGAGCAAGGCGGGGAAAATGCGTATAAATATACAAAGAAACGACGGAAGAGAGAGGGACCGTTAATCGGGCAACCTGCTTATTGAGCCAATTATAAGAACGTGGACAAATTCAAGCGGCTAATCAGCTTATGGGCATTATAATGCCGCATGGTAGCCGCAGGGGTCTGCGTGGGATCTGATAAAGTCTCCCTTATTTATTATGTACACCCCGTACATTCGTGGCCCGCGATATATGTTGGGATGCGCTGTGCGCTACGTGGATCTATCCGTTCACATTCGGGCCCACACGGCCCTCTTTTGGTATGTCCACGTGTGCGACACAGCCACCGTGCAGAAGAACCACTGACGGAGTGTCTGGTGGCGATCGTAAACTGAGAATTTCTACTAATACGTATAATTTCTCGATGGTCCCATTCTCTTCCAGAGACGCTGCATTGTCATTGCATTGCCAAGAAATTAAATACGAAATTAACATTCGATATTTTTTAATCTAGATTATGTTTTTATATTTATACCACCGTTTGTTAAAATATAGAAAAATATTTCAAGAATATTGTTGTGCGATTATTTTTTAAAAATAAATTATTTCTTTCTTTCCCTGTCTTTTAGATTTCAAGGCATACATGTTGTATTTCTTACGTTGTGGTTCTCGCTTAAAAATGCACAAAAATATTCCAGTTTTTTAAGAAATGAATCAAATAAGTTGCACTGAGAGAATACGCGGGGCTTCGCGATATCATAGTCCGGCGTTGAGAGTGCGCGTTCCTGAGAGGGTTACCTGGCGCATCCCACACGGCCGGCTGATACCATGAGGTCCACCGTATATAATACAGATTTCATATGCTAATTCCTTGATTAACAATGCCGGGACGGAGCGTTTCATCATCCCGCGTTACCACCGACGTCTTAATACCGCGGATTTACATGCTAATTCGCCGAAGGACGGTGCGTCTCGTCCCTCTCGCCACCACCAAGAAAGGGGGAACGTGTCCAGTTCGCAGCATCCGGAACGGAGAACGGAACGCGTCCGAGCGTTTATCTCACGGCACATTATGCGAAGAGCAAGCGAGCGAGAGCGCGCGCGCAACGGGAAGCGGCCGATTATTTCTTGTCGCCAGTGTCGATGTAACAAAGTTGCCGTGGAATACGCCGCGTAATCTCGCGATCTTTTAGCCTAATCGATTTGCACGCCGCTTCGTCGCGGATTACGCCGGTCAGTGATGAATCGGCTGTTAGTCGCTCGCTGGGATTACCAGCGAGCAGATCATGTTTTTAGGCGAAAGAATGGCAGACATAATTGAGATAAAAACTGAATGACTTGTTTTTATTCAAATTAAAATTGTAAAAAAAAACAGAGGATTATATATTTTTTTTTATTCTATTAAAAGAAGAGGTTTTGTTGAAGTATCTGAAAATTTAGTCGCAGATACAGATTTAAAAATAATTTTATTTGGACTATCAAAATTATATATATATATTAGATAAGACACTTCTCTTTTTAGTTATAGAATGTTAAAACTTTTTACACAGCATTGTTAACATCACTTAAGCATTCTACACAATTATTTCTTTATGAGTTAGAGAATCGAGATATTCCTAATTTCAAGTTAAATTCCATTTTTTCAAAAATAATTTTTTTTTAATATACATATTGTTATGATGGTTCACATAACAAAATTATTTTCAAATTTGTATTTAACTAAATTTTTAGATACTTTAGCAAAACTGTTCATTTCATGTATATTTCTCTTTTCGTATTCAAAAATTGTGAAAAGATCATACATCTGAATATCACTTAGTTAAAATTCTTTTTAGCTGTATGGAATAAAAATAGATTTCATATTATAATTCATCAAGAAATTTACCGTTTTTGATTATTAATTACCTTCTTACAGCTTATTTGAAAATAGATAATTTTTTCTTACGGATTCATCTTCTCATGGCAGTATAAAAAATGTGAAGCATTGTCCGTTAATGCAATATGATTTATACAAAAATCAGTTTATGAAAATGATGGAATGATTATTTAGAGATATTACCTCTGACGCGACACTTTTTCTTCCTGTAAGACGTACACATTTCCTTCGATGATAATTTTTCATTCCGTTCCCGTGACAAGCGAGTAATGGTGGAAACATTGCTTAATATTGAATTAATTCCGGTGACGCTTACAGGAATGATAAGGGCGCGTTGGCGCGTATCTACTGAGAGAAGGCCAATCAAATTCTCATGATTCCGAATTAGCAGATGCTTTCGCCAGATCGAATGGGCGCCCCGCAGCGATCCTCGAAAAGAAACCCCGTGGAATGCGTGCCCAACCTTAAGATATTCACGACAACTATATTAGCCGCTTCAGATAGGATCGGCATCATACTGCGCCAACGACATGCTCATGGTTAACCCCGAGAAAGAGAGAGGTCTGGTCCACGCAGCAGCATCCTTTCTTCCCTCCCCGCAACTCCCTTCGAAGTCTCGTGAATCGTGCGAATATACGAAGGTAAAATCTCAGTCTTTAACGCATTAGTCAGGTGTCAGATATTTTCGACGCGATAGATACGCGCTCATTGAAAACTGTTTCGTCTTAATCTTGTCTTAATATGGTTGAGGCCAACCGCAATGTTCAATGAGACAACTGTGTTTAGAAATGGAAAAAGAAGGTTATAAAAACATAAAAAAATAATAAATTTGTTCGAAAATTTTGTAGAAGGCACAAACATTAATTGTATGTATCTCTAATTGTGATTTCAATAATTGCATATCTTGATAATTTTTATTTTTATTTTTATTGATATGTAAAAAAAAACGGTTTTACTGAAGTATCTAAAAATTTATATAGATAGGAACATATGGAAAAATAATTTTGCTGGGCTATCAAAATATTTATGTAGGATACTTTGATTGCTAGAATGTCAAAACTTTTTGCAACACTTTTCATCTTGTTGAGTTTCCATAATTATTTTGATAATCTAACAAAAATATTTTCAAATCTGTATTCGAATTTTTAAATAATTCAACAAAATCGTTTTTTTTTTATACAAGTATAACGTGTTTAAATTAATCTAGTATATTTAATTATAGTCTAGCAAGATATTCGTAATTTTTGTCATGGATGTAATTATATCGCGTTATAAATGTCAGCGTCATTGGTGCTAAATTTTATCCTATGGGTTGATAACTATTCGGGGCCCGTAAGCAAAAGTCTGAGACGACGATTAAACCCGACGGACCGACAGGAATGAACGTCGAGATCGGACGAATAGATTTAGCAAGTCGAGTCAGCAAGCTGAGACATTTTTCGCATTTCGTGGAGGAGCGCGGACATGTGTTGCCGACACGGCCGTCTCGGTTTTATTGGAATTCGCGAAATTTCTCTGATCGGCGCGTTTCCGAGGGGACCCAAAAATGCGATCCGTGCCTGGATAGGCAAAGCCACGGGAAAAAATAAATGCCAGAACCGAGGAGATAGACTGTGATTAATTTGACGAGCTGACAGAGCTATATAGCAGAGAAATCGGAGTAATTCTCGTGGAAAGGAGGGAACATTAGAATCACGCAATTAATTTTTCTGAAATTAATTATGCTTGTAAATTACACGATGAGAATTCATTTTCTTCTAATCTAAAAATCATCATTATAATCACGAAATCATCATAAATCACGAATTATTTACACAAACACGTTTATCGACGCTAAATTCATTAAAAGTTATTATAATCTTTAATTAATCCTAAACTTTTCTTTTATTCAAATTCTCTTTTATTCAATTATTTTACATGTAAAATAAAGTTTTATTTTACTGAAATATTAAAAATTTTAACTATTTTAATTTTAAGGTATCACTCTAAAACTAATTTTGCACTATTAAAATAATTATTAGAAAATTCAAACATGTTGAGAGCAAAGATAACAATCGGTTTAAATATCCTACATAATTATTTTGATAATCCAATAAAATTATTTATTCAGATCTATGATTTTCAATTTCAGAACCTAACCTAAATTTTCTATTACTTCTATTACTTCAGCAAAATGTTCTTTTCGCGTAGAACTCATTAACGATTGAAAATAAGAATCAAAACAGTTGTCGTAACAAAACGCTTATGTAGCAGAGAAAATTATTGGAATTCCTCACGAAATTTAATGTGATGCGCGCTACTAATTGTGCTCATTGCCAGCATCGATTGGTATTCTATACAGCTGCTTTACTCGGGAGACGTTTTATCGTGACTTCCTTTGCGCGTGATCACTGAGCGAGCGAGGAAATCTGACGAAAATCCATGATCGATTAACAATGCCGCGCGATATTGACTGTCAGCGCGACATTAATACATTACTCTCTGCGTCGCCGCAGACTTCCGGCTTCTGATGAGTCTCGTCGTTCGACTGCAGCCGTCTCGAGACTGCATTCGATCGCGTATGCAGCGCGTGTAGTGACAACGGTTGAACGATGCAGACAGTGTCAACGGTAAATGGTTATGACGGGGACGCCTTGAATCTTTGATTTCCATGATGTCACATTACACGGAAACGCTCGTCGTCGACACGCGATCGAATATCGACAATGATAAAACGACATCGATGAATTGCTGGACACAAATTGCGCACTAATTTATGAATTACCATTCAATGGTCAATCCTTCGATGTCATTCAGTAATATTCTCATTATCTAGCTTTACAATTAATGTGAAAAAATTGTCGTGTAAAATTATGAAAATATATACTTTGATCCCATCAGAACGAATAGCTTCGCTATGAAAATACGTATCATATGTTTCCTCTGTATAAACAGAGTAAAAGAATAACAGAACATCGTCTCAAATTTTTTTTCAGATAATGATATTTATTTTAGTTTCAGTTTCACATCCTGATGATAACAGAAAATCATATCGTTAATGATAACGATAATCAGACATCCTGCAGACACAACGGACTAGTAATAGATCATTAATTAGGCGATAATATGTCGAGATAGCGAGGCTCTAAACGATTTCAGAATTGAGGAAATAACATATTTCGTGGTAAAAGAG
>Ga0157362_1001305_pt1 | contig 10378 bp, 4 predicted proteins | sample AttlaeALBM3_FD_111480 | JGI IMG/M metagenome (GOLD analysis project Ga0157362, IMG submission 111480) | Fungus gardens microbial communities from leaf cutter ant in Ribeirão Preto, State of São Paulo, Brazil - Atta laevigata ALBM3 | ecosystem: Host-associated > Fungi > Mycelium > Unclassified ... | reverse complement strand
GAATATAGCCACGAATTAAGTATATGTATAATTTAGTCTCTGATGTAATTTTAAGTGCACTGTATTTTATTCTTCTTGTCAATCTGCTGTATTTTGTCATAAAGATATAACATCTGCTTGATTACGTCCAATTATTTTGATCGATTAAGCATTGAGAAATTAAAAATCGCAGCGTGACAGGATTACAAACTATTACAAGTAAACGATTGACATTGAAGTCCTTTGATCTTTCATCTGATCTAACCAGAAGAAATCTCAAATCTCAAAACAATCTTCATCAATAGGACACAATTATTAATCATCTCTTTCTTCATATCAGTTTATTTTTTCTACTTTTTCTGATTCCGATAAACGTACATTATAAGCAATTTCCTTATATGTAATATAGAATAAAAAGAATCATGTTATTTTTCGATAATCGCTAGAAAATCGTTAGAAAATAATCTGTTCCCTTCGACAATTTACTTAGGAAATTTTATCCATTGTATTTCGTGTCAGCCTACTCAGTATATACATATCTACTATTTTAGGTATCATCGTCGTGAACACGCGACGAGTATAGGTAACAAGCATTCCAAGAAGTTTCAGTTACATCTGGTAAAAGAATAAAGTTTAGCCGTAATAGCTTTTGTGTGTGTTAATAAGGTAAACAGCGGTAAAGTGTAGCACAAAATGTATGAAAAAAATGTCAGACCACATTTAAAGAACACAACTTTTAAAAAATATTCTAATAATTTATGTAATATTCCAAGATTTAGCCAGTTATTTGCATGGATTTCAATTAGAAGAGGCAAAAAAAAAGGTAGCAAGAATTAATTTAATGAGCACATGCCATAGTATTTCTCTCATTGGATGGCAAGAGATATCAAGCCGATTGTCATACCAATTGTCAGATTTTTTTACACATATACGAAGAATGCAGTCTTCGTTGAAATAATAAGGTCAATGAATTTTCTTCCATATAACCTCCAGTCGACGTATGCGGAACGTCTAGCATATAAAGTCTAATCTAAGGCGCGTATCTTGGTGGCGCGTCATTGGTGCACCCAACTATAGAAGCTCATGTCGATATATCTCTCTTCTCTCGTAATAAGGATGCACTTTTTCGCATAAAATAGCAAAAAATATAAAATTGACGGTACTGTAAAGTGTAAACTTTAATTAACATTTCAATCGATAAAAATATCTTTATGAATTGTATCTACATATATGGAAAACAAAAATGCATAAAACTTTGAGTAGTCGAGAACAACTTTGGCCCTTAGATTTACGAATTTTTAATAGTATTTTCTTATTTTATATATTTCAAATGTACACGATAAAATGTTCTTATAAACAAATTATACATATTGTTATTCCTTTTTTCGTATATCGGTCAATATATCTATAAAAGCTATATGTTGCTCTGTGAAATAAAAGTCCGGTATATCTATGAACAGGTAAAATAAAGCGCTCCTGAATAGTCCTGAATGTACATTTGGATGTCAATTTGATGTATGTTTAAATGATATTTGATAATAATATTTGATAATAAAGAGCAATGTGCATATATGCAATGATTTGATGCAACGTATCATGCGTACAATCTATACCAATAGATAATCTTAAAACATATATGACTCTCCCTCGTGATTTTTTCTAGTGATTCCTAGTGAATACGTTAATATTTTCTTTTCCCCTCTTCTCTCTCTCTCTCTCTCTCTCTCTCTCTCTCTCTCTCATTTAATATTCTTTTATTATGTGCGTCAGTCATCTGCATTGTTCTTCGCGTATATGCAGCCATATTAAATGACGAAGCGACGACTTCTTTATATCATTCTCGTTTGCTTTCTCAAAGAAATGTATTATGAATGGAAGAACACTTCTGCTTCTTTTGTTATTAAACAACATTCTTGCGAAAACAATTTTTTCAAAAATTTTGTCTGTAACATATGTATACATGTGATTTTCCTATTTATGTTTTTCTTTTAAATATTAAACAATTTCAGATATATAAACCGAATTATATTATCTAATTTAGAGACGATACACAGATGATCAAAGTAAGACAATGACGAAGATACATGATTGATAACGAAATTGTAAGACAATATCAGACGAGATTATATTAGTCATGATACAAATATCAATATCTTACGATGCTATTTATAAACTAGATCACTTCCTCACGGCACTCGTCAAACCATCGTAGGTTCAATTAAGTATCGTTATCTTTATACAACGGTTATGCCTGCTGCCAATGATTAATTACGCGCTATAGTTATAATACTTTTACACGTACATTGGAATTATGCATGCAATTCCGAAGTAAATTAACTAACTGAGCAAATGACAAAGATAACAATTTTCGTAGATGAACATTTAAAAATTTTAATTCTTCTTTTATTTGCTGTTCTAAATATTTAAAATAAAAAGATATAAGAACGATGAAGAGCAAGCTATATTTCGAGACACATTAAATTGATTAATCTTTGTATCTTTTGAATTTAGTTAGTATAAATCAGAGCGTTTATTTGATTTGATCATCGTAAATTGATCGCAATATGCCTCGCTAGATCGTTGTAATATGATGAATTTGCTTGTACAATTCAACACGCATAAATGCGTAAACTTCAACATAACCGTTCTTACATGGGCTAAATATAAAGAGCAAGCCCCTAATGCATCCTTTCGCTACTTCCACCTTCTCTTCTCCTTTCATCGTACGCACAATGAGCAACGTGATGCCCGGTAAACAAAATGTTCACGCCCACAAATGTATTATATCTACACAAATCCAATCTATGCTACCCTACACGCGTTCAGGCGTACTACATAGAAACGTGCACACGCCTATTCGTGGTCCACTTGTTCTGCCTATTCGCCACTCGTCACAGCGCGAGTAAACATACATATAAAATAACAATCATCTTAGGATTAATTAGACAACGCCGAGACATTGCCGTGTCTCTTCTCTTGATATAGGTACACATGTACTCGTATTATTGCAGACTAAAGCAAAATTTAAGATATGTTTTTAAATATTATAAAAATTAGAATCTATATGTAATAAATATTATATAAGCATAAATATTATATATAGCATATCAAAATTTGTTGATACTATTAAAATGTATTGTATCTAGATCGATAGAACCGAAAAATTATTTGAAGCAAGATATAATAATTGATAACGCGTCTCATTATTAAAAATAAAATATGAATACTATCTAAATCAATTCTATCGAAAATCAGAGACATATATATAGCTCTATAATAATCGAGTGACATGAAAATTTTGTAAATAACACAAAATTGCGCAAAAGTGAGAGAAGGTTTAATGTTCCTTTTTTAATCATTTTCGAGTCATGCAATTGTATAATTATCGTTACAAGTAGAATTGTCATCCATCTTTTTTTCCCCGGATGCTGTCCTTTTTTTAGAGCATCTTGGAACGTCCAAAAGGGGAGTTCCAAAATGGATTACTCCATGTCTGGAGTAATCATAAGCATTCGAGGAATCATCTAAATTTTTTACTTTGACTCCTCTCCCATGTTATTTTACTATTTCTGATTTACAATAGGTAGGTTTAGTAATCCTTAAAAAACTGACCGATCAATCACAGTTGAATGCGAGGAGAATAATCGACTATATAAAATTGATCAATCTTTTACATTAAATTAGTATCATTAATCATAATGAATAATTAGATGTAAAAAAATTATTCGTTTAGTGTTTTGATTAATTTTACTAACCTACGCATATTGTGGTATATCTCCGTTACTTCAAAAACAAGTCGCAGTGTTTCGCGAGTACTCGTATTTTGCATATTCCCGTACTCTTGGACACGTAGCTCGTAGCGCGCATTCAACGTGCCTCGACGGCGACGGTGCGACGGCAACACGAAAAACGAAGGAACGAAAGCGAAGAGAAACGAGTCTCGGGGAAGTCTTTTGTACCTACTCCCGCGTGACGCAATGGACCCTCTCTCCGAACGAGGTCCCAACCGACTCCCGACTCCCGACTCCCGACGCGAACATGAGTCGCGTAGCGCTACAGTAGTGGCTGCCGCCGCTCAGAAACTGGACGGGCAGTTGTGGTCAACTGTGGTGGTGCATTTCCTTCTTCCTCTTTTTTGTCTCTTGCAATTGCTATTAATCTGAACCTTCTCTCGAAACGCGTCTCAACAGAGGTATTCCTTTTATATCCAATATTTAATTAGATTCCCATTGCATAGATCCTGTGAATAATACAGTGAAAGTACTTGAGAAAAAGAAAGAGAGAGAGAGAGAGAGAGAGAGAGAGAGAGAGAGAGAGAGAGAGTGTATGTGTGTACGTGCACGCACGTCCGACCAACTGATCCACGTGGTATCGCGACACAATATAAAGACTACTCTTACTGTGAATACATTTCTCGAGGATACACTGAACACGACGATCAAGCGAAGGACATGAGGCGGACCGTGGACCTGTTGGTCTGGACGCTGTTAGTCCCGTCGCTTCTATTCGCAACAGATCCCTTGCAGCAAATTACTGGAGAAACGATAGAATGTCCACAGAAATGCGTCTGCTACAACAATACAATGCAGGTGCGATGTATGTTCTTAAAGCTGATCCAAGTGCCACGGGTGCCCGCTAATGTCACCGTTCTGTAAGTTGTCTATTTTCTTTATAAAATACAATAATTATTTCAATTTAACATAATCATTCGAAATTTCGATCATTGTGCATAATACATTTTATATAGAGAATTCTATATAAAAATTGAAATTTGAAATTATCCTATATGCGAAAATTCAATGCTTACATAAGAAAAATGTGTAACCATTGTTGCTTGATTATTAATCAATGTAAGTGGAATTATATGATGAATGACGAAAGGTCAAGAGAAAGCGCATTGATGTCCATATTCACTCATATGCGAAAACATTAATCGAGATGTATAATTAAGTTAAGAAGATCGCAACTAAGCGCTTTCTCACGTGTGAAAAATATGCATTCGTATTTTTCGCACAGTATTATTTATTATGTTTCGCACAAAGAGAAGAATGATATATCGTGTTTCAACGAGACTTGTTCCAAGAATTCATCGTATTATAAACTGTAATTAAATAGTAATTAATAATAGTAATAATTGCATTGTAATCAATCTGCACAATTATCTACAAGAAATCTTAAATAAAAAAATTGTTTAATACCCCCGGAAATATGCTCTCTCAAAGCGGGAGTGAGAGAGAGAGAAAGAGAGAGAGAGAGAGAGTTAATTATATTTTAATCAATAAAAATCAGCAAATGCACGAATTTGAAATGGAAATCTAATTCAGCAAACAAGCGTACAAGTTATTCATTTAAAGCAAATTAGACCAACAAACCCGAAGATCACCGGTTGCTTGGAACTGTGTGTATGTATGTATGTATGTATATATAAGTTACGATTACGCGTTAAATGGAGTTTCGGAAAAAGAGAGGAATGAACAGAAACGAAAGAGAATGGAGTAAGGCGAACTCGCGCGTGCGCGCGAAAACCACACTTATTTGAAATCACATTTTTTTATGTTCATACGGTACTACATAAATACATATATTTTACGAATTAGGATATTTGCGTAATTTTTCCAGATAAAAGATTTCAATCAATGGAATTTGTTTCGGGCTTTATTTTTATATATGCGAATATTACATTAGCGTCTTATTCTATTTAAATGTTACAGGAAATTTACAAGAAATTGAAAATAGTTACGACTAATCAGACAATCATATGAATTAGAGACGCGAAATATGAATGACGTATTTTGAACAATCGGCTTTTATGTCTACCTGATAAACCTAAGCTTTTATTACAGTTATGTCATTCTTAATTACGTTTTAAAAAAAATAATTTTTCTTTTCCTTAAAAAAAATAGCATCAAAGCACTGATTTACACAAATGTGTCTTTCTGATAAACGTCTAACACTTATATACATATATCAGATTCCGCTACTTCAAGAAGTGCATATTTCAAAAAAAAAAATATTTAATACTTGAAATAAGAAAACGGTAATGTGATATCGCAATATGTAAACGGCCGATTATTTTATCGTTTCACCTCGATTTATCTTGCGGTGATATATGTCATTGATACCGTGTAGGTACCCATAAACTTTGACGCGCTTATTGAAAAAAATAAGACGAATCTACAATCTGTACGAAGAGTATATAAGTTCTTTATCATTTTTGTTGTAAGTCATTACACAAAATCTCGGATAAAGACATATGATAAATATTGACGAATCAGTTTGCAATTCTGTGAATCAACGATAAAGTGTAATTAATTCTATTTGTCTTAACTGACTTCAAATGTATGTGTTACATTGAATTGTAATCGTATACATATCTTTTTTTAATTTATATAATAACTTAAAAATTATTGTTATAAAATTACAATTTGCTTTATCCTAAAAGAAACTATTATTCAATAGAGATTCAACATTACTATGATAACCATGACCTTATTACGCTATTAGATGATACAGATCACTGTGTCATCTAACCTTAGAACACATTGTAGAAATGTAAATCTAGAAATTCTCAGTTAGGAAATGTAATTTCCTCTGTTTTTTATTCTTTATTTATATATAATTTTTGTCTTATGTGATTTATTAAATCATTTAAAATAAATAAATTATAAAATAAATAATTTTTCAATTATATGTTCATGCATATAAGAAATATTTTTTTTTCATCATGTTATGTAAAATAATAAGTTCGGAAAAAATTACTAATTCATAATTTGTAAATAGTGATTGTCTCGGATTACATCTTGTAAAAATTAGAAAACAAATGTAGTGACAATTAACCAAGCATTTGAAATATATTATACGAATGCATCTCCGAAATATAAAGTTTCTGAAATATAAAGATTCTTTGATAAATTTTACGATCGCTGCTCATGTGACGGTGATGTGAAATTTTGTTAAAATAAAGAACAAATAAATACAATTCATAGATTCTATACATAATATTATTTCTTGTATCACATAACCCAAAGAAAAGTTTTCGCGATTAAATCCTTTTTTTCTCTGTGTCTCTATCTCTTACGCTCACAAATACGATTATATAATTTATATTATTTTGCTTACTATTTCTGTAATGATGACCTACCCAATACTTTAAAGCCTAATCTACATTGGTCGTATCATAGCGAGCATCATAAGCGTCGTGCGATTTTAAAATTGACGCATCGGATTGACTGATGCAACAAGCTTGTAACCTGCAACGCCTACAATACGACCAATGTAGAATGAGTCTAACGTATTTAACACGCGTTTATCATAGATTCATAAGAATTTCAGATTCAGAAAGATTTTATTTAGCTCAAAAGAAACAAAAGATTTTCTTTCACATATTTGTTGAAAAATTGTAGCTGAATAAGAGTTTGAGCTCTCAATCTTAATGCCAATGAAGCAGCATGGATAATAATAACTTGTGCGAAAAAGTTGATAAACAGGCATCATATGACGATTGCATAAAGTTAAGAGAAAATAATAAAATATAAGTCCAGGTCTACAATGAGTCGGTATAGTCGGTATAATCCTAAGTCTTATGGGTGAATCAATCAAGTTGGCTAACAGCCAACTTGTACGATTATTAATTTTCTTAAAACGGCCACATTCAACTTTTTTTCTTCTGATTGGTCGAGCCAAACGTTCTCACTATACAACTAATGACTCATTATGGATGCGAAAAATTGTAGTCGCACCTATTTAGATTAAGATTTAGGACTACCGATTCACTGTAAACCTGGCGTAACATTATTTATGCAAAGTTTCGCATAAATAATGTCGTTTCTAAACAATTAATAAACAAGAAGACCATATGTTTCTATAACAATGAGTCATGCACATATAAATACTTTTTGGCAATTTAAAATAAATCAAATTTGAATGTTTTATTTTTATTCAATATTATTTATTTATCTAATAGATGTATTATTCGATCATTTGAAATTTCTTTCTGATTGCGCGATATACTTTTGTATTATAATCATTATATGCGTTATATTTGATTAAATTCCCATATGAATTAAATTTAAAATCTCGATACATTTAACATGTAATTACTATTTATTCTTTAAAATTCAAATTATAAAATATAAAAAAAATATATGTAAGTGGTTATACAGTGCTGCATTTATTGATCGATAATCAATGAAATATCCAATAGAACATTGACTGAAATATTGAATATTTTTAAGTATTCGTTTAAGGTCTCGTTGAATAAATATATGTGTATATATTATACTTATGGAGCGATATCAGTATTCGTTGAGATATTCGTTTCTTGTGCTACGCACAATTATAATCTTTGATTACATAAAATAACGTGCGCAAAAAATTACGTTGTGTAAAGTAAGAAATTATATTCGCTCGATTAAACTACTTGCGGATATGGATGTCCACGCATTAACATAAATATGCGTTAAATATCAGTAATTCTTGATATTTTGATAACACATAGAAATAAATTTCTTTTCTTCTTCAACAATATTAACAATATTTAATGCATCAAAATTATCTCTCCCCCTTTCTTTCTCTCTCTCTCTCTCTCTCTCTCTCTCTCTAATTGTATCTCTTTGCATCTGTTGTAGAAAGTTAAAATTTATTCATTCATTTTTGTTTTACTATATACTTACACGTATATAAAATTATAATATCAACGTTTATTAAAACATTATACTGCGCATTGTCTTTTGGATTATAGATACAAAACAAGGCATATCAATTCGAGAAAGTGAATTCGCATTCCGCAAGGGGACAGATTACGTCATCGTTATAATTGTAGACATAGTCGTGCATCTCTCAGTGAATCAAATGGCGAAGCTGTAGCTTCGATGAAATCTGTGATGAATATGGTTCAGAAGAGACGGATCGTCTTCCTGGAATCGTTCTCATGATGTTCGCTTCATATACTGCTATTATCGTTAATTCACTTGCGATCTATGTTATTAATATGAACCCTCGCGACGTTAAACGAATAAATCACCAATATTTATATGCATCGATGCACTTATATGTATATGCAATATATATTTCTCGAAACTCGCTTCACATTTCATAACTGATACAGTCAACATTAACGCGATGTTTTATTAAGGTCTCGTTTAAAGTATATCATTTAACTACCGTGAAATGTGAAATGATCTGCAGAGTAATTCAACGTCAGAGTAAAGGAATTGAAGCTGAATCGCTTTCTTTCGTACGAAATGGCACTATAATTTTTTATTTCATTATAATTGCTATGCGCGCGCGCGCGTGTGTGCGTGTAACTATATAATGTACTACTAATAATGTACTAGTATCTCTTATCAAAATAAGATCTTCATCTTAAATAATTTGAAAAAAGATATCACATTTTATCTAAGATACAGATAAAGATAATATACATATGTCTAGTAAAAATAAGATAACGCTATTTAAATTATCTAAATATTTCATCTAAATACCAACAAACAATGTATACGACGTATATATAAAACGTAAATAAACGTAAACGTTTATATTAACAACTATTATTCGACATTATACATCGATGCCTGAGCTGTAGAAGATGCTATCGAAAAAAACATCGAAGAAAGAGCTATGTCAAAAAATGAATGAAACGATCTATTTTGTGAGGCGTGAAGACCGGTCTACGTCGAAACGCAAAGTATGATTTATATCGAAAAAGTGAGAAGAAGAATGGTTTATAATTTATATACATATAACAGTATATAATTTGTATATCGTTAATGAGACATATTTTAATTCAATAATCTTTTTTAATAAGCAAATTGGAATGTGCAAGAATGTAATCGATTTCACTAATCGATATTTATTTAATAGATATCAATCCATCTATCGATGAAATGAATAATAATGATTGTTATTTACTTCATCTTATATTTCAAGAAGTGCTTACGAATACTTTTCTCTCATTCTAAATGAGTAGGCGCGGAGAAATAGATTTATAATTTCGATATTCTCGCCCACATATTTATGTCGTATTTAGCGTAGAGAAAGCAATCGAAACACGATTATTATCTAATCTACAATCTGAGATTGTATGAAATCAATAAAATGACCATATTATCCAATTTACTTCTTATCGCGAATATAAATCTCTGATCCTTTGTAATATACTTTTAATTCACATTGTCGCAAAACGTTAATAATTAATTACGTTCGTATTTAATTATCAATAATTGTGAGATATGTAATTTTAATATATATAATTCCTCCTTCTTCTCGAGAAAGATAATCTCACATTCATCCCGAAATTTGAAATCCTTTCAGAGATCTCCGATTTAACAGCATTGCGGAAGTGCGCGGGGGATCATTTCACGGACACAACCAATTGCATACCTTGCTACTGAACGACAAT
>Ga0157362_1001304_pt1 | contig 10380 bp, 6 predicted proteins | sample AttlaeALBM3_FD_111480 | JGI IMG/M metagenome (GOLD analysis project Ga0157362, IMG submission 111480) | Fungus gardens microbial communities from leaf cutter ant in Ribeirão Preto, State of São Paulo, Brazil - Atta laevigata ALBM3 | ecosystem: Host-associated > Fungi > Mycelium > Unclassified ... | reverse complement strand
GTCCCTATGGGGGCCCATAAGACCCGCACCTTAGGGGGGCCAGAGCCCCCACTGGCTTCTAGCACCCTTGTTCAACCCATTATAAACAAGGCCTGTCTGGACCCCAATGCATTATATTCTGATATTCCTGCTTCAACGCTGGATTCGGGACTTGCGCGGCGGCGGCCGTATCTCCTTTCTCCCCCGCAACCTACCCCCCCCCATCTTATTTTCTTCTATCTTTGATCAAACGACTCGTTGAAAAAAGTGTGCAGGATAATCGATATGCCGATCATTCTCACCGGCGCATTTTTAATTTGCGATTATACGCTGCTGTGCGAATTAGTTGGTCATAATAGAAATCGATATGGCAAGAATATAAATATACATTTCGCTTTATCAAGATCGAAAACGAGCGAAATGAAATAAAGATATATGCAATGAGAAAGAATGAAGAAACAAGTTTAGAAAGATATAACAAATATAATAAAGAAGATATTTAACGTTTTCTCGAGACAATTATGCTTCTTTAATATTAAACATAACAAATCAATTCATTCTAATCAGCTGTGACGTCGAAACATGCAAAGACTTTTCGTTAAAAGCAAGTTGCAAAGTACGTGACGACTGCATATACAGCAACTTATTGTAACGAGATAATACAGGTTTATTGTACCTGCTAGCGCCTCACTGGATAGAATGGATCCAATTGGTCCCGCTGGTGCCAACCAATCATTGACCTATACCATTCTTCCATGACCTACGAGGGGCCTGTCCGATATTTACGGAGGGCGCGCGAAGAGCGTTGATTAAATATCGTACTAATTAAATAATTTATTACGTCCGTGCGCCCACGCCCGGCTGATAAACGACGGTCCATTCTTCTGCGGATCGTGGCGGGCCTATGGAACGCTCTCCACGATTTTCTTTTCTCGTCGTCGGCAGGTTGGATCACCGTTTAAGAGATAAAAGATCATCAGTCCATGGAATTAATCCTTCTCGGACAACGCGCGCGCTTTAATCGATATGTCCAGTAAAGCCAGCATAAAAAATTATTCAAATATATCAAGCACATTATAGAAGTCACTTTAGCGCGAACAACTTAAATAGTGCAAACATTATTTGTATCTATACTTTTATTCGAAACAATATAAAAGCTTCTTCTTGACGTGACAATTTGCAATTTTTCATTAATTTCTAATCTTTAAAAAATCTTATGAACTCTTTTTTCTCAATACAACATTGACTGATATTCTTAGCCTTTTACGTCTAAATTGTCCTCAAATCCTTTCTTTAATTTCGACAGGCAGATGCGACGCGCATCTGATTGGACCCGATCTTGTCATGCCAATCTTCAAAGTAAATCCTAATCCAGCTTGAGAATATTGCCTGCAGCAATGTGACAAAAGTGGCATAACGAGAATCTTTAGATAGATGTCGTCTGTTCAAATTGTTCGCAAATGAAAAGCAAACGGAGATTTTATATGAATGAACCCATCAATAATTACAGAAGATGTTTCACCAAAATAAAAATATGTATTACCAATTATGTATTGCAATATTAATTATTTTTTAAGAAAGTCAATAATTCAAATAATTTTAGAATTAAATTAGAATTAATTTAAATACAGAAAATAAGATTAAGTTCAAAATTATAGATTTGGTACTAAAATCTAAATATTTTTTTAACATATTTTTTCACTTTAAGTATATGGACGTAATGATATAAAAAAAAAAATCGATATTTGCACGAGTGCTATTAATAAGAACGGAACAGTTTGTCATGGGTTAGCAATATATGTATCCGAGACGACTCGACATTCTCATTCCTACATATACAATATAAGCTGCGTCATTTATCGAACAATAAATTAACAGTAACAGTGAAAGGAGACCCCGTTTCTGGATTGAATCGTTTCCGGTCGGCGCGTGTTTCTCCCCCCCTCATATTACCGAGCCATTACTTCCTCGTGGGCGACCCAACATCCAGTCACCCATCCCAAGTTGCTAAAGGAGTCACCCTTCAAAGATCACACGAGAATAAATGCACACTCAAGTCACTAATAATTTTATGTCACTAAAATTTATCAAACGATATCTGAAATATAGATATTAATAAGGAAATATTTGTCCAAAGTTTCAGAAGAGAAAGACGAAGAGATTCATTTCTGAATTTTGAGATCAATTTTTCTTTGGCAAAGAATTTTTTAATAAATTTAAAACTTGAATTTTTTTCTCTCGAATATAACATTTGAGAAACTCCGTTGAAAAAAATATATTACATTTCATGTGTGCTCCATTGAATCTTTATAATAAAATAAAATAATATATGTTATTCTTATTTTAAGTACTGTCTTATTTTAAGTAATGATAAATTATAAAATCCGTCGGATTTTTTTTAGCATAATTTATCTATACTTAAAATAAGATATTTATTATATAGATAATAAGATTTTTATTATATAGAAGCAGCGTAGCCTACATGAAATATAACATATTTCTGTTTAATGGATTTTCATTAAATTATAATATATAAATCTTGAAACATCGATTTACATCACTTTTAATTTTATTTATGACGCACGATATATTTTAATGTCAATCAAAAAGTATAAAGATAATTTCTACAGACAGCACTAAAAATTGCTGTCACCTCCCTAGAAAGTCACCCTAGCTGGTGCGATTCAGCCTAACAAAACGTTACGAAACTCCGATAGCGATATTGCGGAAACGGTCTCTGAGAGGGGGGTTATACCGGATCAGAACGAATCATTAGTGCCATCGCGACACAATGGCACGGCCACGTGGACCCTCAGGAAGTTTAGCGCGACGGAGTTTGCGAAATGCGCCGAAGAGAAAGACAGTATTCTCTGCTCCCCCATTTTCCTTTTTTTTTCCTCCTGCAACGCATACACGTGATATCTAAATCTAAGTACCCGAGATCCCGGAACGAAAGCGGATCCCGGACATTACCGGGAATAATTTACGATTTGTTATTCCGTTCTAATGTGCTCCGGTCTGTACCCTCGCACCGGATACATTCCCGATTTTTTAGCTGACAAAAAGATTATCCAATGTTATGATAAAAGACAACTTGAAATTGTTTCTTTAATACAGTTTCTTTATTAAGAAAAAATCAAAGGAATCTTCTTATTAATCAAACGATCCATTAAATTGCTTGAGTTAAAATAACTCAAAGATTTTCTAAAATTACTGTTTTTAGAAGCGAATATTTGAGATTAGACAAATTTTATTATTAGTTTTTTAAAAATATCAATAGAAGATACATTCTAAAAAATATGCTTACGAGTTTAACACCATATCAAATATAATCCTTACTGTGTTGAGCAAGGGTATGATGAAAATTTATACAAACACCGCATGTTGTTAAATTCACATATTTTTTTATAGGATATAACTTTTTATAAATTTTTTAGAATGTATATCACTCAGTAACAATACTCAGCATTATCTTTATCTGATAAATGGTCACTAAAGAAAAATTCAATGCATTTTTACGTTTCTTGACTTGGACATAACTTTCTCAAATTATTTATTTATTTTTATTTCCTATTATTCAGCGATTCGAAATTGTATGTACGAGATCATCATGTTCAGCGTTAACCAAAATAAGAGTGCATTCAGAGGCAGCGCTGAACCGTGAAGATGACCAAGACGCTCAATATATCTATGCCTGCCTTTCGAGGAGTCCGGTCTCGGGAGCGGGTCGAAGACTAGAAAATATTTTAGTATTCCACGTTGACGTTAGTAGTGGTTTCGCAACTACCTCCTCTTTCTCTCCCAACGGTTTACCCAATGGTTTACCTCTGTGACGCATCGCCGTCGGACAAAAATGTATGTCGCGTAAACACAATGGCGTGTTGGAAAGCGATCCCCGGTTTTTCGGGCATTGTGATCGCGCTCTGGGAACAACTTTCCCTCCCGCTCTTACCCTCCCGTGTGGTAACCCCCGGAGCAACACGTCAGAGGGACAAATTTCACCCCTAAACGCGCAAATAAAGGATAAAAGCCGCTAAATTAGCCCAGCGAAAGCGGCATAAATCAAAATATTAGAAAACAGCCGTGTGGATGGAAGCGGTTGGTGCTGGTTGAAGGATTTATGGGGTCGGTTCGGTATATCGGGTCAACGCAAAAGCGAGGGCGTGCCTCCACCATCCCCCCTCTTTCTTTCTCTTTCTCTCTTGTGTTATCTCTTTCCTCCCAATGGCCTCTCTTTTCGTTTGCATCCCCTGCACCCTCTCCGATGCATCCTGCAGCGCGGATCAGCGCGACTTTTGTTTAAAACATGATCTATCGCTTAAATACCTAAAACCGGACTATTTATGGGTCTGCCACCTAGGGAGGAGAGACGTCACCCCGGCAGGACAGTGGCAGGATCCTCCTCTCCTCTCTTTTTCCCTTTTTTCGCCAAGAGCGATGCGCTTATGCAGGTGAAATCCCACGCCTTTGAATTCTCTCTACGAACGTGAAACGCTCCCTCGTCCTCTCCTGTCCCTCTCCTACCCCCTTCATCGGCGAAGAGCATCCTATAACTCCCTCTCGAATGCAATGAAATTTGACACGTTCCCTTTATAACGGCAGATATTCCTTTATCATTTGGACACACTTTCCTAGCGGCGCGATCGAGGGTTTGGGACTCTTTCTCTCTTTCTCTCCCTTTCTCTCGTTTATTCTTCACGTCCTTACAAAGGTGCTATCTACAGTGATAGCAACGACAATATGGATCCTCGAACTACACAAAGCGCAGTCAAAAAGCGAATAGAGATAATATTTCCTTGGACATGCAAATATCCGTCGCGCAATTATGCGCTACTGTGCATTTTGAAAGTACATCAAATTCTATCCAAAAAGTACCAAACACATAAATATAACATACACATAAATATAACAACAAAAAATACTTGATAAAATACTTGATTAATTCCTGTTTTAGTTTTCGATTAAATTTAATATGAATAAAAAAAAGTGTAAGCATGCGAGAGCTGAAGAAGAAATATTTTTAACATAAATTAATTTAACATAAGATAATTTAAGATAGAGTAAAAGATTAGATGCTTTTCTCACGAGGAAATAATATTCAACATCAAATAAATTAATAAATTAAAACTTGAATGTAAATGCAGACGTCGTACATAAAATTGTCAAGTTGACAGATTAGAGCTGCTTAATATGACGATGCTGTTTTTTAAAAATCAATGGTCGTGATGTTTACACACAATGCCCAGGTTTCAATACATCAGATTTTGTGTAGCTTCACGTGTAGGTGTGTTTCTGACAACTGGTCTGACAACTAGTCTATCTTTTTCTATTTTTTTTTGTTATTTCCCGTTTTCTAAAGTAGATTTTCCATGTGATACATGTCGATTTTCGTGGTGCGATGAACCCAAGAAGAAAGAATATCGTTGTTTCTGTAACAAGAAACGCACATGTATTTTTTCTTTCTCTCGTTCCTTCACTCCTCTATTTCTTCTTAAAAAGAGAGAAATAAGATGGAGACATCGATCGACGAGTTAACAAACGAAGGGAAGATTTTTCGCAACCAAGAACATAGTAGCCAAATAAAAAACTGTAGAGATTTGCGGTAAAGATTGTGTCAACTTGACCGCGGAAGCTACATCGGATTCATAAACTTTCGGGGACTTAAATGCTTGTTGCATCGATCACATTGTACGATGCGCATCTTTATATCATGTCCTACTAATTAAAATTATGTTATGATAGTAATGTAAGACGATAAGAAATGAGCGAGATGACGGGACTTTTGCATCGGCATGCTTTATTTGCTAAAAAGAAATCGCGAACACCAATATCGTTAGACTTTAATGCGTCGCTTCGAGATGTAAGTTTTACAAATGTACATGCGTAAAATCGCATCTTATGTAAGCATTACGTCAAAATTGTACAGAAGATCATCCACAATGCAAGCTGCAAGCACGATTTATTAATATAATATTGCTAAGTAAATATCGTAAAATTACAATAATATTATTGCAATCATTAAAGCGAATTAAGTGACGTTAGGCAGATATTGTCAAAGCTAACTCTTCGTCGGCAATGTAAAATTTTTATTCTTCATCTGCAAGCTGATTCTTCAAATTTTAGGCATGTTCGAATTCCCACCTTCGAGTGCCCCTCGGGTGTCATATTATCCTTAAAAAAAATCTGCACTAAAAGGTGTGTTCCGATTCTCATCTGGGTGCTCTTTAGCATTTTTATTGTTTCGAACTAAAAAAACTTGAAAATATTCTTACCTATTTGAAAGCTTTAACGGCAAGTTTTTACTGTCGTAGAAATTGGATTATGTTTTATTTGTCTTTTACAGATTTCAAAATTTATCTACCAGAATTTATAATAAAAAAAAATCGTTAAATTTTAAAATAAGATCCAACTCTACAGATTTTCTTATTGAGAATATCTTTGAAAAACTTTAGATACAAAATATTTTTTGTAAGAGTGTATTTGAAAGCGTTTATGAAAGCATTTTTTGGAAGAATATCATACAATAAAATAAAATCAAATTGCAATTACAAATGAGTTGACAAAGCTAATCAAAGATATTTTTATATATATTCTTTTTATTTGTAACGTTAATTACGAGAAAATGCCCAGAATTATTCACAGATTAAGAATCGTCTTTATAGGTGGTAGACAACTGTTATTCTAAACATTAGGTAAACTGCATAAAAACAGATCGCATATCACATCCAATCACTACCGAATCTTTTCATGGTGCAAAATTCGCCAGAGAGCGACAACAACAATAAGCGATGCTCGCCATCGACGAGCCCTTACGTAAAGGTACCAAGAAGCGATATAGCGACGTCGATAAGACTTCGGGCCACGCATTGTCGCGGCGATACGTAATATGCGCGGAGCGCGGCGTATTCGTGAATAATGTATGTGCTCGCCGTTATCTGTGTAGCAACCGTTCGCCATCGACGCGGGATATATAGCACGATAAGGAATCGGACAGCGGCCTGATGTCCCGGGCTACAACAAAGATAAGTCGCGGAATAGAAAAAAGATCGGAGGCGGCAAAACGGTGGCGCGGCGAAAAAAAGGAGGAAAGTCGAGAAGGAAGAGAAAAGGAAGACAAAAGACAAGGAAAAGAAGTCGTAAATGCATTTATGTATCTTACACGATTGTGATCCATCAATGCTCGCTTCCATTCTACTACGCTTCTACAGAATGTTCGACTTACCCAAGATCGCTTTGGGCGACAAATAAGACTCACGAAACATCAGTAGACATGCATCTATATATAGTCGCGATGATATTAAAAAAAAAACTTGCATAAATGTCACTTTGTATTAACCTTTAAGTGAATAGGTGGGGTGACCATAGTACTTCAAGTATAGTGTATCTTTAGATCATTTTTATCTATTTAAAGATTTATCGTATTAAACGAAATCAGTTAAACGACTTCTCTTTCTTTATATTGTACGAAATAGAATTGATTCAGAAATAACTCTGAATCGTTTCATAATTACTTAAAAAAAAAACTATAAATAGAATTCATATATTAAAATTATAAATAAAATTTTATAAATACTTAAAAATAAATACTAATTGCTGCGAGAAAGATTTTCAAAATAAGTTCGAGAATATTAATACATAGATCAGAAACTGTTCTTGCTATCTTCTTTTTTTTGTATTCCTAATATCATTGGCCTATCCTTCATATCATACTTTATCCTTCTTCATCTCGCATCTCAATTTTTTTCCCCGTTGGCATTGCGACTTGCGACCGCGTTTACAAGCCGCAACGAGAAACTGCGGCATCGATCGCTCAAGATATATTCACGAAGGTTCATTTTACAGCGCAGGATACCCGATCGACACGAATCTACATTGCGTATCGTGATATGTGGTACACATGGAGGAGAGGACGGATCGATTTGGGTGATCGATCTCGGGAAAATTCAGAGCACCATCCGTACGTCAGTCATACAAGTGGCTATTTCGATAAAGATCGCTCCAATATCATTTGCAAGTTCTTTACTGGCATTTCAAGATATCAAGTTTGAAAAAAGAGGTAAAAAGAATTTCAAAAGAGTTTAAATATGAACAAAAATAAAAAAATTAATTTTGTGACAGGATTTTCAGTTAGTCGTAGATAAGGCATAGATAAGATAAAATTAAGGACGAATACATTTGTATCGCAACTGACCGTAACAGTTTATAGCACGTACGGCCGTCTTGATCATGGCGAAAATCCATTTTTCACCGAGATCGCGCTAGGATAAGGCGCACTTTTTATCTATCTCTGACAGAGAACAGACGAGAGACAAAGCCGGGCAGGTTGACCGCGAACGTGCCGTTCTCGCTTTCCGGTATCGAGAATCGTCGGGTGCAGAACAGAGTCAGGTTTTTTTTTCCTTTGCTTTCCTCCAACTCCCGCTATCCCCGATAGGATTATCTGATCCTTGCTCTCATCGCCGAAAGAACAAAACGCAAGTGGCCCTATCCGGTCACCATCACGATCATGGTACATGATCTACGTGCTGCTGTCGTTATCTTCCGATCGAGGATACTTACTTCGTTGGTCCCGAGAGAGAGAAATCTCTTCTATCCCTCAAGACTACGGCTACCATCTTGCCCAGATCTTGTCCTTCGTGTCACATCGGAGTTGCAAGCTGGTGACAGATATAATGGATGGCTCACACACATACAATTCGTTGTTCTACAAGAACCACCATTTTAATTGCTCCGATAAAAACAAAAATATTTGTTATTGTCATTGTATTATTTTTTTTTTAACAATGGCTGTGTTCAGCAGTTTTGCAATTGTGATTCTTGAATATGATCGATCCTTATCCTTAGTTCCTCATATATCGGATTTCAATTATATTAAAGAATCTTAAAATAATTGCAAAACTATTTTTCCTACTAGGAAAAGCAGTATATCATATAATCCTATCTATCGATCATACTTAACTTTTTCCCTAGGACGGAAACGTGAAAAGTGAACATTTTTTGTATGTATGTGTGTACATGTACATACATACATAAAAATTTTCAATTTCGCGTTTCTACTCTAAAGAAAAAGTTACATGTGATCGATATTTTGGTATTAGGATAGGAATACTTCATTCGAATAAGAGAAATGAGAGATTATATTTGTATTATATTATGTATCAGAGATTTAGATTTTATCTAAAAAAAATAACATTATTTATTTAATTAACTTAAAATAATTAATGTTTTAAATGACGACTTATAGAAAAAGTGGTATAACATGATAAATTTTTTAAGCAATATAATTAAACACGAAAGATGATCAGAATAATACTTAGTATTTATAAAAATTGATAACGTTCGATATACTTAAATGCATTACGTTTAAACAGTTCGTAAACGTTTAATATTTTAATGGTCTGTCAGAGAGCAGTGAAACTCGATTAATTTTAATAACACGCTTCACGGCGATACCTGTCCGACAGTCTTAGCGCTCCGAGGGTGCGACGTCGCACATCAGCACCGCCAGCACGACAGGTTATCCTGGTGCTTTCCTTCATGGATAAAAGCAGCGTCACGGCGTGATGCGTAAAGCCGGAAAAGTTCAACCCACGTAGTTACACCCCGCAGAGAGAAAAACGATCGTACAGGTGCGTCGGAAATCGCACCTACCACGGGAACGACAAGCACGTCCGCCAGAGATGTGATAAGGTCCGTGATAAACGCTTTCTTCGTCCCATTAGCGGGTCCAACCCATTTAAAATACGTTTAGTAACCAACCATAGTGGTTGCAATATGGATTAAAATTATACTCGATCTAATTTTACGGGAAGTTAATTTTACAGTGAATTACCGAAAGTTTTCGGCCAACATATAATTTTACGATAATTTTTTGTTAATTTATTCTTTAGTTTACAAATTAATAAAATTCTTGTAATTAAAAAAATATGATTTAGTGTAAATATTAAAATATTGAGTACTTATATATTATATTTTTATTTGTAAAGATTCTTTATCTGAACAATAAAAAATAAAAAATTACCATTTAATTACCTCATTGACCAAAAACTTTTGGCAACCACTATATATTACCACTATATATTACGTTATTCGTCAGTTTATAACTGACGATAAACCTTTAATAGATAATTAATAATTCAACTTATTTCTATTTAACTCTCTCTCTCTTAAAAAATAGATTTTTGCGTTTCATTTATTAATAAATGTGAAATGCTTAACAGTTTTTGCATTTGAATTAACGAAAGTATTTTTTAAAAAGCACTCTCAAGTATATTATATGATATTATATAGACTAAAGTAACGGTTTAAAACGGTTCATGTCAATTGCCGTGTTCTTGATACCGTTAATAAAATAAAATAATGTAAAGTGTGTGCCTGAAGGAGGACAACTGGTAATTAAGT
>Ga0157362_1001303_pt1 | contig 10383 bp, 6 predicted proteins | sample AttlaeALBM3_FD_111480 | JGI IMG/M metagenome (GOLD analysis project Ga0157362, IMG submission 111480) | Fungus gardens microbial communities from leaf cutter ant in Ribeirão Preto, State of São Paulo, Brazil - Atta laevigata ALBM3 | ecosystem: Host-associated > Fungi > Mycelium > Unclassified ... | reverse complement strand
TAATTTCTAATTGTTTAGAGCAAATTATAATTGTGTAATATTACTTAATTTATTAATAATTTATTAATATATTAATTTTTAAATAAATATTGAACAAAGTTTTTTAGAAAAAAAAAATATATTTATTATAAATAAGGAAATTTAATGTATAAATAAATTATTCAGTTAAATTAAATTTAACATATATCGGAATCTTCAGATATAATAAAAAAATGGGTGTGAAAGATAGCTTTGACTTTCGCTTGAAGATGATAGCCGTAACTCGAACTTTGTCTGAGAAGACTGACGCACCATCTACGTCACCTTTATATGCCAGGGCTGAATTAAATAATACAGTATTTTGAAACGTTATCAAAAATTTAGATTTTAAACTGATAACATGAAAACATTATATCAGACTAGCTGCACTCTTTCCTTATAGAAATTTAATACTAATACTGACCAATTAATTAGTTATTTTGAGTATTAAAACTTTTATTAATACTTTTTAGTACTCAAAATAAGATTAATTGGCCAATACTAGTATTAAATTTTTACAAGGGTTTAATCTTTTTAAACGGAAGAAACTGCTACTTAATTTTAATCATGTTACATTTAATTATTTCTATCTAAATTTAATAAATAACATTAATTTATAAATTGAATTTCTTCACACATCGACTACATTTTTTTCTAAAGAAACTGCGGAATTTAAATATTTAAAGTTATCGGATAACGTTATAAAATTGAAAAGTTAGTAATAACATTTACGAAAAATTAATCAAATTTTTATGAATCATTATTTTAATGTAATCTTTACGACATTTAATTAAATGATTAACATACAAAAATATTCGATTCTTCAACTTAAATTTTTATTTTATCGAAAGAAATTCCAACTCATTCACCCCTGGTATTCACAATTCAGAAGCTCAGATCGTGTTACGTCATCCATTATTACGTAGTGTTACATCGTCATAACCATCGTCATAATCGTTTATGGACTATGTTCCGCTTCGTGACGTCGCGAAGATGAGATGCTTCGCATGCCAGGATCGCATGATTTTCCAGGAGCGCCTCCGATTTTCTATCTTTATCGTAAAAAGATCTATATTATCCATATAATATAACTCTTTCATTTGTTTTTATTAAAATTTTAGTTTACCAATCTTTTATCAATTTAGACACGTCTCTCTTGAGGAGAATTAAAGTGTAATTTAAAATATAATGGAATATTGAATTCTAAATAAGGTTTCAACGTGAAGAAAATGGATCCCATTTTCAAGTTTGATTACAACGAATATAGAGAGAAAAGAAAATTGAAAAAAATTACATAACGATTAGAGAACTGTGTTTTATACATTACAAACTGAAATATTATTTGTTGTTCATGTTTGCACATAAAAATGATTTGGAGGTCATTAAATAAAAGAATATTTAGGCTCTGGCGCTCGTATGTCATCGAAGATGTTTAGGTCGGGTTCGTCGTCAGGCTCAAATTCGATGTCCATTGGATCGATCGTAGGAGGTGGATAGGGAATCCTGGGTTTCGCAGACGGTGCTGAACGTATCAGACACGCTTCCAGTCTTTCCTTCACGCACTTTCTGTCACCTGTCGCATTTATTACGGACGCAGTTTCCCCCGCGTATTGCAATATGGCATCTATATTTTCTTTGTATTCCTGAAGCTACATTTTGCGAGTAATAACAGAAATAATTATAATAATAAATCAAGTAAGATAAATATAATTTATATCTAAAAAATAAATAAAATTAAAAATGCAATTTAATTGTTAACAGAAAAGATTTATAATTTATCATTTTTATCATTCACGTTTCTCAATTATAGATAATAAAATAAAGTATTATTTAAACTTTGAATAAGAAAATTTTTTTAAGACATAATACGGTATTTACATCTTGTTCGATGATGTCTTTATAATTATTGGAATGAACATCTAATTTGTAATCAGGATCTGTCACCGAAGATTCACACGATGAGAACTCATGCTCACTTTCAGTGGTAAAGTTGCATTCACGATTTAAGAGTCTTTCTCTGCACGTTTGTAGGTCTATTTTGAGGACAATGACTCTGAACATAATTTCAAAAATTGTAATTATTATAGGATTTCTGGAATTGTTTATAAGATTTACCTATTGGGTGGTGTAGATATCATATCTAGGAGTTTGAATTCTTCCACAGTTTTAGGATAACTTGTCAAAATCCATCCTCTCTTAAGACACTCAGACCCAAGTACATACCGCTGGAAATAATGACAATGCAAATACGATGCCAAATCAAATTTAATGTTTTTTAGCGAACTATAATCACACCTCAATAATTTGTATTCGTGCTTCTGATTTTACTTTCTGTGCGCATCTGTGATCGCACATTCGCAGCATTTCATCTAAAGCCGTCTCTCGCAAACATGTTTCTTTCAAGATATTATTGAAATCAACTGTAAAAATATATATATTTTTGTTTGAAATATTATTATTATTAAGAACAAACTTGTCTAATTAAAGAATAATATATTGACAAAAATGATTGCAAAATGTAATATTAGAGATGAATAAATCTTCCTAATAAAATATATGTATAATTTTTAGAAAAAGTATTAAAATGTTACTAAGTAATTATATATATATATGTATATTATACCATGAACGAGATTAAAACTCTCAGATACATGTTTTGCCAAAGAACGATGACCTGATCCTCGAGGACCTATAAGAACAATGCGAAAAAGTGATGGGGCTCCATAGTGTTTTCTAATTTTCATTAATGTCGCGCATTCTTTACCCAGCTCTTGAATCGTCTTATTACCAGCTTGAACCTCCTAAAGAAAATTGTTTTCATGATTTCATAACAAGCTAACAACATTTACCATAGAATCAATCAACGAGTATTTATAATCATTATAGAATAAAAATTTATTTTGCTAAAATACATATATTATGTAGAATATTAATATATGAACAACATATATATTAATTTTATAATTATATTACTATAAAACGAATATAAATCAAAGATTGATAACTAACAATTAAAAGATTAGCATAAGCGTCACGTAGACCTCGAAGATTTTTCTTATAATCGCATTGTCTTATATCTTCTACAAATAAACATTTAGAAAAAAATGAATTAGATGAAGTTAAAATTCTATATTATAAAGATTATATTTTATAATTATGTTAATATATAAAATATATGGAAAAAATATTATTAATATAATATCGTTAATCTAAGAATGTCATAATTTATGTTTACAGAATGAACGTGTTTTGCAAAGATGAAGATGGATATGAATGGACTTAAAAGGAGAGATTATATATAATAATATTGTAAGTATACTTTTTTCTTGAATCTTGTCTTCTATACGGGATAATATAATTTGTATCACGTGTGTTGGTATTATGCCGACATACTGCATTGCACGTGCTTCCTTTTTATTTCTTGGTATATCTGTACGGCAAATTATTTATTTACGCAAAAGAGAAAAAAGAAAATTAGTTATCCTTTTCTTGTAATATTAGTTATAATATATTGTAATATATATATTATATTGCAATAATGTTGCAATTTTTCATAATAACCCAAGGTTCACTTTATTAAATGCAATAAAATTTACGTAAGCAAAATTACCAACTAATATCCATCCAGATTCATGAAGTATTCCTGACATTAACATTTTCTTCATTCTGTTTGCGATCTCATTAGCATCATAGCAGCGGCATATATTCTAAAAAACACGTATTTATATATAATAAACGTTTGGTGTACAATCAAAAATAAGGAAATTCATGCAACTTTTTAGTCTGAAACATCTTATGAGAAATAATTTGGTAATATCATACTCCAATAGGAGATGAAGCATAAAGATCTTTTAAGGTAATAGGACAAATCCCAGTTTCCTTTTGAAGAATTTTTGCAAGAGTCATTTTATCTGTACCAACAGAGAAGAAAATCTGTTTTATTCATTTTAGAAATAATATGTAGATACAAATATTGAAAATCTTTTTAAAACAAAAATTTTGGTTTATTGCATTTTATAAATGTAATTATTACTAAATACTCGAAGATATAGAAAATAATGAAGATATATTAAAAAAAAATATTTTGATATTTGTAACTATAATTACATATTATCATAATTATGATTATTATTACTGCTTTGTAATTATAATTATAAAATGTAATTGTAGCCATATAAATATCATAAATTTTTCTCTTAATGCAGATTTTCATGTTATATTTAAGAATATATCCTTACAATTAGTTATGTTGACTATACTATAACGTATTACCGAAATCTGGAGGAGCTATAAGAATAACTCTAGAAATATCTCGTTTTCGTATAATATGCTGGACACTTTGTTTTATAAATACTATTGGGTCATCTGGCTGCTGGATCAGTAATTGCGTCGCTAATTCCTATGAATTTTTTTATATTATAATACAATGCAATAAACAATATGATTTAATAGAATGAGATACATCCTAATATAATCTAAAATACATACAAAATGTAACACAATGTGTTATAATATAACAAATAATCAAATTGATAAAAAATATTTAAGTGGAGTAAGATGACCTTATTTTATTACATAAAAGAATTCATATAATCTATGTTTTTCCATGTATGGTACAAAATCCGGCGGAATAATTGATAACTCTCTTGTTGCTTCTTCAAAATTGCTCATATTTTATAAATTTGATGGTTAATTAATAATAAAAAGATATTAACATATATTTGATATATTTAATTAAATTCAAGCTATACGCGACTTTCAGTTTTCGAGAATTATTCGCTTTTTTTTTATTCATATACAGAGCATGTTGGAATACAGAGTAATGCAAATTGATCATATTCAGAGACGAATTATAATTTTCGAAGTAAATTAAAATGCGAAAACAACAGTTTCAGATATAAATTAAATTGAGATTATTGAACGATCGAATTGTCTATTATTTTTGAGAAACGCAAAATAATAAGAATTAAAATTGTATGTATTTTTTTATAAAAATCAGATAACTATATTTACAACAATAATATGTATATATCGGAAATAATTATAAAATATATAAATATAATTTTTCGAAAATCTATGTGCAATTCAATGTTAAAATTGAAATTTGTTATATTTATTAAAATTTACTAATAACTTAATATTAGTATTTACATTACATATTTACATTAAAACTCGTTATTTTATTGCATATTATCTTTTTTATTAATATTATATTATACATATATTATATACATATATGTATATAAAAAATACAATATGTGTGTTACAGTTCTTTTGAGTAAAATTGTTATATTCCAAAGAATTTTTGGATTTTTGTTCTGTAATTTTGCTAGCCTTCTTTTGCAAATTATAATTATTATTTTTATAATATTTTTATAATATTTTTATAATATAATTGTTTCAGAATATAATAGAACAGAATAAAACCAACCAATGTACTCAGAACAAATCGAAAATCATGGATATGTTACCCACCGTGGAAATTATCCGTAGCTACATAGTTTTGTATATGGAGGCGCCACTAAACGGATTCCATCTGCTTCAAATCGTACAAACTTGGCAGTTGATACTTGACTGTTTTTTAGAGAGGATATTTCGAAATCTCTCGGGATAAGGCAGCTTGGATTTCACATGTTTAGCTTATATTTAGTATTTTGAGAATTAATCTCTCTTAAACTATCACAAAGCACGTAAAGGCTTACTTCTAAAGTAATATTCATGTGATCTGTTCAGAATGAGTAAGAATATATTGTACTTGTTCGAAGTGAAAATCGATGTGTATTATTTTCCTTTTTTAATGAAACTATTCACGTTCAAAATTCTATGAAAAAAAGACAGAAGAAAGTTAAAAAATGTATATCTACGTGGATAAAATAATGTCTTTCTTCTATTTCTAAATTATGGAGTAGCATTAGTTATCATAACCTAATATTCTGTATAGTGAATAAGGAATTGTTTATTAGGTAGAAAAAGAGGATCCCAGAGCAGTCGCAACATGAGAGAGAGTAGCGAAGATATGTTTTTATCCCAAGACTATCCTGGCCCGAGCAGCCAAGCCAGCCAGACTAGTCAGGCCAGTGTATCATCACGACATACTAGAAGTTCAATCATCAAGGATTCACAGATTATGAGTTCGCAGGATATGGAGACACAAAAAGAAATGCAACTAATCAGTAGTATAATAAGATACCTTTTCATGGCAGATCGCAACAAGCTACCTATACAGAAATCACACATTATCAAACATGTACTGGATGGAAATGGCAAAGTATTTCGTTCTATTATAGAGAGTGTACATAAACAACTGTCTGAGGTATGTTTATTTACTTTATGAATACTACCTATTTTTAAAATGATAATGGTTTATATATTAATTGCTCTTACAAAGCAAACTATTTAAAAAATAGAATTGTATATAAGATTAAAAATTTCACATAAATTATGATATTTGAAAGGTATTTGGATACAGCTTAGTAGAAATTGAAGGTAATAAATATATATTGGTGAATAAAATAGAAAATGATCTTCCACATCTCATCTTCAATGATAATCATAAACTGGTGCTGTTATATCTTGTACTTGTTCATATTTTTATGTATGGTGAATCATGCAAAGAAGGTAATTTTTGCTTTTTGATAATTTACATGTTGTCTAATACATACCTGATATATTGATGATTTGTGATGTAAATAATAAATTGAATTTTTGAGAAATTATTTAATAAGCTAATGTTGAAAATAAATAAAGTATTTTTATAGAAATACTGTGGGATTTTCTTCAAAATCTGGGTATTATAACTGATGATAATTTTCAACATGAATATTTTGGCGACATCAAACAATTAGTAACAGTAGTAAAAATCAATATAATAAATCAACTATTACAATTTATGTAATCATTGTAGTTAATTTTTAAACGATATTTATTCATATATAGGATTTTGTAAATCAGAGATATCTTGAGAAAGTAATAATAAATAAGAATGATCCAACGGATTTTGAGTTTACGTGGGGCTCTCGTGCGAAAAATGAGTTCACTTATCGTTCGGCTTTGCAATTTGTAGCAGATGTAAGTACAAAAATATGTAATATATTTAATAAAAGAGATAATAAAATAATTAACATGTGTATAACATGTGTATAACATTATATATTAAATATATATTTTTATTAATATTATATATAAGCATTATTTAAAAAGTTCTTATGGTTCATCATTTTTATTTTATTTAAAAATTTTTTTAATTAAAATTTAAAGAAATTTTAATATTCGATAGAATTTTTTTTTGTTCTATTATAAACAAAATATAATCACACATGTAATATGTGTTATATGTTTATGAATAACAAATATTTGAATTGCAGATATATGACTGTCCTATAAAGAAATGGAAATTGCAATACAAAACTGTACAGATTCAGGACGAAGAAAAAAACGTGAAAGGAAAAACATAATTTATCTACGTTTTCGACATGTTACAAAAAAGAAAGAAGAAAAAACTTAAAAGTACAAATATTGTTTTTCTGTTTTATAATACAAAAAATTAAAAAAGCTTTTTTTCTATATCAAAAAATATATCTTTAAAAAGGTATTATAAAAGTATTTAAATATAAATAATTTAATAAAAAAGTTTAATTTTTTTTTCTCTATAATTCTCTGTGCGCGCGCGTGTGTGTGTGTGTGTGTGTGTGTGTGTGTGTAATATATATATAAAATTTTTATAATATGAAGCGACTATTTATATAATTTATACTTTCTCCTCCGTTGAAAAACTCGCAATAAAAGAGTAATGCTATATATTTTTAGACTGAACTATTTAGGATTTCTCAAATATATTTACTGTCCCTGAAAGCAACCTTAAAACTGCAGGCATTAAAGAATTGTTCAAGCAAAAATGTGGAATAACCCGAGTCACGTGCGAACTCGTGCATGTGCTCACAATTTCATTTGTATAGTTTATTTAATTAAAAATATCTTGAAGAAAAATGTACGTATTATAATTCGTACGGCAGATATCTAGCTATACCCCTATAATTATCTCATTAATATTTTTTACGATAATTTTTTTGCATTGTTTATTTTATAGCGAGACTCTAACAGTAATTCTTGCTTGCCAAAATTGATAACCAGAAAAAAACGCTTATAAATTTGTTTTATCTTCAGAAGCTTTTCACTTCAACGCTTCGGACGGAAACGCCTTTCAATTGCGACAAGAATCGTTTGTTGAGTTTACATAAGCCGCTCTATGGATTTAGGACGGAGAGAAAAGAAGCTTTCTGAGATATCCCTCGCACAGATCTTCACAAACGGGGAGTCCACAGGTTGCCAAACTTTTCGCGTCAGATATCCGGCGATTGTCCGTACATTTACCTCGTAAGGGCGAGGTGCGGGAGGGTGATTGCGCGGAACGGAATCTGTGTCGCGCCGGGTCGGTCGCGGCCCACCGCCGTCTCCGGGATCGCGCGCTCTCATCAGTGTCCACCCAGCCCCGTTGCTCGGCGGAGGCCGCCGAGCGCCGTCTCCACCCACGCATCTTCATTTCGAGTCGCGCATCGCGATTCCGCTGTGGCGGGCACCCCGCGTGTCGTTCCTTGGAATCCTCGCGCGCCATACACTGCCTACGCAACCCTGTGCGGGGTCGATAACCCGCGAGAAGACTTGAAGTCTTATCCCGAGTACATTGTATTTGCTCTGGAAAAGTCACAGTGGATCGTCACGATTTCAATCGCTTTGGTACGGTGATCAATTTATTTATCGAAGTAAAATTCAATTTTTTTCCGCCTTACAAGATTTCAGACAGAAGCGGATTTCATAGCAAGAACGGAATGAAAAATAAGGATACTTTTACACAAAACGTGACGTGAAACGCTTATTAGATTATAATTCAAAATAATATAATATCCTCCCCAAAGACTTTTTAATTAAATCTTTGATAACGAGTTGCATTTTTCTTTTGAATCACAAAAATTTATTTATATATTTAAAAAGAAATTTATGTATTTAAAAAAAAATGAAAGGTTTAATGTATGTATATTATTTTTTTTCTTAAAAATAAATATACTATTGACTCCTCAGTATATCGTACTTTCGTTGCTGAGCAACATGAATAAGGATATTCATAACATCCTGATACTACGGAAATACGCTTTATTTTCTTGCAAACAATTATTACAGATTATAAAATGTACATATATTTGTAATGACATTTAAATTTTCCTTAACATTTTATCAAATTATTTCTATTTTTTCATGTTATTGTTATTACTTCAAGATGTTCTGTAAAATTAAATTAATAAATTTAAATATAGTTAAAATATAGGAGAAAAGTGAATACATTTTCCTTTTTTTAAAATTAATACATAAAGATATTTATATTTTTATATTATATTTTTAAGCATTCCTGATAGCGCCGTACGAGCAGAGATTTCAGTGACCAACGATTCTGCGGACCAACCGAGATTCTCTGTGATATTTTCGAATAGTTTCATGAGAAATTTCAATATCCAGCAGCGATTTACGTTTATTAACGGTAAGTGGTAGATTAATTTGCATTGATCTGGATTAATATGTTTCAACAGAAAGCGCACAGAGTTAAGTATTAAGAAGAAACTTGCTTCAATATTTGCTACAATGATTTAATTGAATTAATAGATCAACGAATGAATAATAAATAATAATATTAAAGAAAGAATAATATTAATAAAGTTAACGATTTTAATATCAGCACTATTAATTTTACTGAAATTATTTATTATTTATATTAATTGATTTAATAAAAAAACAGAATTAAATTTTAGAAAATGATGAGAGAACCTAATAATTACGATTGCCCGGCGCAATAAATAGTTGCATTAGTTCACTGAATTATCTTGACCGATCAATATACTTCTTCAACTACTTAAGCTTGATAGTTATTAATTTGGATACTTATTAAAAAGTAGTATTTAATGGTACCGTTATGTTAACGATATATTCTGCTATAAAAACAATTTTTTATGTCCATAATATCTTTATAAATATATAGGACAAAAGATGCAAAAGAAATATATCATAAAGAGCAGGACTTCTATAAGAATAATGCTAATTCGATCATATAATATTATCGAGAATGCACTATCTTCCTTTATGACATTTTTCTCTCCACATCCAATAGGTTTCAAGATATGCAAGCGCGAGATACTTGAGAATCTTGAGATAGAACTTCCTGTGCACGCTGACAAATGATCGGTGTTTCGAGTGAAAACGTTTATTCGCTTCATATCGATCTCGAGAATAGTATTAATAGCAGGATTCCGCTCTTAATAATGCATTCGCATGTATCTTTTGCGACGTTGACTCGCAATAATTTGCTTCGATTGCAAAAAT
>Ga0157362_1001302_pt1 | contig 10385 bp, 2 predicted proteins | sample AttlaeALBM3_FD_111480 | JGI IMG/M metagenome (GOLD analysis project Ga0157362, IMG submission 111480) | Fungus gardens microbial communities from leaf cutter ant in Ribeirão Preto, State of São Paulo, Brazil - Atta laevigata ALBM3 | ecosystem: Host-associated > Fungi > Mycelium > Unclassified ... | reverse complement strand
GCAACGCTTTCCTCGAAAGATCTTTCAAAGAGAATTTACAACTTTTAACGTTAACTTTTAACAATCGATATTTAACACTGTGAAATCCTATTTTCAAAGTATCCTATTTTCAAATTTCGATATGATAGAGTTTCAATTCTTCCTCAAAGAGTTCTAAAATTCCTGATACATTTCGGAAAGAGTTATGACGATTAAATGCTTATAAGAATAAAAAAACTCTGAAAATGTAAAGTATCAAATTCACATTTTCGAAAATGAGTTCAGTGCAACTTATTTTAACAAAAATTAGTCTTAATTTTATTTCAAGCAAGAGCGATAAAATTCTAATACTTTTTGATATGAAATTCTAATACTTTTGATAGAATTTCCTTGTAGCGCCAGAAAAAAGCCCTCTAAAAAAGAATCTACTAAAATTATAAAAAAATACTTCATGCAATTGGAAAAATATAACATGTTTTTTTAATATACGAAACTGTGAGTAGTGCTATGCACTTTCAAAAATCAAAATCACGCAACCTCGACATATGTGTTTGGTGCGACCGCAGGATGTCGAATGGCAATTCGATAGGAAATTTAATATCCCAAAAAATAAGAAACGCATATAACTTCTTCATCTTAATACACACAAAGAATTTATAACACGCGAATTGAAAAATATTATCAAACTTTAAACAAATCAGTAATCAACGAGTATGCAGAATTTCCATTATATTTCATGCTGTGCGTTTCATAGAGATGATAATTCAATCTGAAGGGCTACTTTGTTAGAAAAGCCGTCACGTTCCTTAGGAAACTTAGAAATGCACTGCGCGTGTAGAGGGAAAGTCTAGACATTTCCTGAAGTCATTTAATACTTCCTCTGTAGCATTTTTCTTATTAAATAGATTATAGTTTTGAAGAGCAGAAAAATTTTACTGCTCTTCAATTATTAAGAGCATACTCGTAAAAAAAAATAAAAGAACAAAGAAAAGAGACGAAATTTACGGTAACCAGGAAAACGGCAATTTGTTTCGGCAAAGCTACACGAGGAGTTCTGTTCTAACTCATGTTAAATGATTGCAATTAAAGCGCGAGATAGAAAGAGGGTAAAGAAAACGAAGAATAATTGAAACAGAGAAAGAAAGCAGTCGGCCATTTATTTCTACGTTGCAGAGATCGCATTTATTCAATTTGTTTAATCATCTTCCCAACTGACCACGAGAAACTAAAAAAAAAAACCAATATTATTGTTGGCAAAAATAGATTTCTAATTTAAAATGCTTTTAAATAAAAAATTCTTCTATTTATTCGAAAACATGTTTATTTTATTAAATTGATTTCGCAAATTCTCTTGCTACTTTTAACGTAGTGTACAATGAATGCAGAAAATACGTGTTCATAAAGAAAAGATTATTATTTAAAAAAATTTTTATTTCTAGAAAGTAATATTAATTAATAGCACATAACAAGAAATATTAATATTAATTAATATTTCACAAGTAATATTAATTAGTAATGTATTAATAATGAGTGCGTTTTGTCGTAAACAAGAGTTTCGCGAAAATAACTGCAATATGTTCATAATCTTAGAAGCTAAATTTCTCGATATAAGTACTTTTTATGTATCCAAATAATACAATTTTTCATTTAGCTTATTATTAAGATAATATAACCAGATTATATGGTTTATTACTTTACGGGATACTTAACATTGATCGTTGTTGATGGTTGTTATTATAATTTATTATGACGTTGCGTGAATGTATGCTATAAATCTAGAACGGATTTCATATTAAACTTATATACGGTTTGTGCTTCTTAAAGTAGCTGAAGAATACTTCATAAAGTTAAAATGTTCCGCTCACCAATCACATAAGATTCACGTACAGCATAATGAATACCTTTCATTTGCTCGTTTATGTTTCAGTCTATTAAATCTTCTATTTGTTACTTCTTAATACGAGCTATTTTGTTACATTTTTCTGCTAATTAATAATATTTATTTTCTGAAAATAAAGTTTTTTAAAAGTATCTCCCACACAAACACTTTTTGCACTCTGCAATGTACATATGTCACAGTTTCGCATGATAATATTTATCATTCTAAACTAAAATTGATATCAAACTAACAATAAAACTCGTCGCAACCTATGAAAACATAAAAAGACTGAGTTCTGTCGTATTTGAAATAACGCGTTTGCAACTCGTCTGTTGCTCACGAAAGAACCTACCAGGATATTTTGATATCTTTCATTTCGTTCGCGCTCAATCCCTTGGTAATAGTTATATGATCTCCGTTAATCACAACAGTTTCTTGCGAATGACGCAAACGCTGATCCCTTTCCGTGTGAAAAACTACGCTCTGTCGACATCGTGGCAGTATGATTAACGACAACGTATCTACTGTCATTACATCCAAGTAATTCTAAAGACGACTAGTCCATAGCAATTTACGAATAGAAACTGCAGACGATATAAATTAAATCTGAAATCTAAATCATTTTATGACGGTCTCCTCGACTTATGCAAATGCAAATATTACCGTGTAAAGTTTGACCCCTCAACTTTCTTCTTTCCAACTTATTTACTAGCTTACCTAGGTTTCATATTACTTATTATTTTAAATGGTTATCGAGAAACACATTTCTGACGAGAAACACATTTGTGTCTGACGTAACCGATGAATCAACACTGCTAACTAGCCAATGAGTTGTACCAAGAAAACATTAAAACGTTGATTAATATCACGTCACAAACAAATAAAATAATTTTCTAATTAACCGGATGTGTCATTAATTTTCATATTCTTCTAATCGTCAAAAAGTATTGTTGTATAAATTGAGAGAAATATAAAAGGATTCAATTTAGAATAAAATAAATCACGAAATTTTTCTTTCTATTATTGCATAGAATAAATTAATTGTAAGATAAGTTTAAAATTTCGTAAATTACAAAAATAATTTTATTTTATTCTCCTCTTTCTCTTTCTCTCTCTCTCTCTCAATTATTTCTTTGATTTTTTGTTAATAATTTTAGCCTTAAACAAAATAATCGATCTAAGTTGCTACAAGTTACTTGCATCATTCATTAAGAATACCATCACAAGTAGCTACAAATAAATATTCATATTTAAACTTCATAAATAACAAATAATAATTTGTTAGACATAAAGTTATCAGTATGAATCTACTATAATTTAATAAGAAAGAAACCTAATACCCGAATTTCTCACTGCACCTAAAAGACTCCTTCAATAGCCGCGAGCGCGTTAAAATTAACCCTTTCGCTCCTGCAAATGGCCTAACACTCACCTGACCTGCGAGACGCCGCTCGTCGTAAAAGCGGCACACGCATGCACGCACGCATGCTCGCCGCCATTAAGACGCTACAAAGAGACTGGTAGAAACTCGTCTTAACTTGGCTACAGAGAACCACAGATTAGAAAGGGGTGTAATGGCGCCAAGTAAAGTTTGCCCCATTAACCCCACACTGCTCTACACATTTCGATTTCACTCCGTATTACGTATTCGCTTTGATCACACGCTCGCACGTCCCGAATTGTAGTCATTGTTATTATGGGAAAATGTTTCGACTTTGCCGATCTGCTTCGCGTCGAAAGCGATTTACTCTTCCGAGTAAATAGCTGGATAAATCTAGCCGTTGCTAATACGCTGCTAATCTACGAGACTGTAAAACATTTAGTCCATAAGTTGATGCCTTTTGAAGCCAAACATAGGATGATCGATGCGTAATAAGATTTATTAGTTCCAATATCTTACACATATGTTTCGATCCAACTTTAAATCCTTTTCAATGCAAATTGAATGAACTTATTGAATTTCCCGACGCACTATACAAATATGATCGATATCTCATTGATAGCATAATTATATAAAAAATAAAGTTGGCAAGAAATAATAATCTAATATATACGAAGCTGGATCGAAACGTATGTATAAGACATTGGAACTATATATAATAAATCTTATTACGTATTGACATCCTGTGTTTGGCTCCAAAAGGCATTAACTTTACAAACAATTAATATTTAATTTATATTAAAATGTTTAGATGTAAATATTTAGGTAATGTTTAATACAAGACGTTAAAGATACCGTAAAAATACCGTACCAAAAGATGTTACAAAACCGTATTTTCATATTTCCAGGAAATTATTTTTCATTACAAACACTAAAGATAATAACATGATAAAAAAGACTAAAATTGACAATATTCATGAAAGCATTTATACAAACATTTATAAATGTACTCTTCTTCTCATTTTTCTCTCTCCCTCTCCCCTTCTCTCTCTCTCTCTCTCTCTCTCTCTCTCTCTCTCTCTCTCTCTTTCTTTTGTACTTTTTATGGTTACTAAAGAATACTTTCCTAACAGTATTCTAAAAAATACAAAACCGAGAAAGAGAGAAAGAAATTCTTAATCAAGTCAAATTTTTAATTATCAATAGCTTTCATTCTTGTAACATCTGAATATATGAATTTATAATAGCTTGACAATGAAGTATAAAAATAAGTTGCTTTTTAACCTTTTACTTATATATATTTGTCTGTTTGCATAGAAATGAAAAAGGATTGTTGAGAAAAGTTTATCTATCGAGACAAGAGAATGTTATCAAAAAAGAAATAAGGAGTAAGGTGTTGGGCAGGAAAAACACCTGCTCGCGCTATAGAAACACCTATGAATATATATCGATTCCTCCGATGCAGGTGATTCGATATAAAGAGTGAATGGAAAAATACGAGCATAGCATTTATATTGCAGGCAAGATAATCGACGCCAAACGTTTTCGAACGTAACCCCAAAAATTGTTCACTTTTTGTGATTGCTAAACACCATCGCAAATATTTAAACGAAGTAAAACGCGCTCGATTTACAATGAAAAAATGAAATTTGCCACGTATAGTTGACTGTGCTATATTACATACAACATATATCATAAAATTTTATATCGCTTATTTGCCATAATAAAACAACTCAAAAAACAAAGCCTTCTAGAAACAAATTTAAATATTTTGAATCATAAAAATTATGTAAGTTTAAATTTAAAATGTAACTTTGATGAAATATAACTGATTGTAGACAAATAGAAGTATTTTTAAAATATTTGTTTTTTTCTTTGCTGCAAGCAATTTAAAAATGAAAGTTTTTTTAATTATGTCATTGCGTTGTAGCATATATAGGTATGCTATACAACAGCCAACAAGAGAAATAAAAATATTTTAACAAATATATAAAGTTTCTTTTCGAGGATGCCGAATAAATATTTTTAATTCGTACAATGGCGATACAATACAAACAAAAAAATTATGTACCTCTTTTATCGAGTATACAAAGATTAAATAAAAATTTAATCACAAGCTATACTATTGCTGATAATTTATATCACTATAATTCTCCGGGTTTAATGTCGTGAAGCGCCAGTGCCATTGTAAATTTCATAACAACAAACGCAATAGCTCATTTATCGCGCATTGCGTTAGCGCATCGCGAAAAGGTGAGGTGACAGGCTTTCGTAATGTCACACACACTCGCCAACGACGACGACGTCGACGACGGCACGTGAGAACTGCGCGCCTGTCCACGAGAGCAAAGAGGAGCTAATTACATGGCGAGTTAAGTGCGAAGAGAAAGAGAAAGAGAAGATAAGAAGAAAAGGAAAAAAGATTGGGAGATTGGTAGAGAGACGGTTGGTAGAGGGATGAGAGGAAAGCTTATAAAGAAAGGCGAAAGATGATAAATCGAAAGGTGAGTGTCGCCGTCAGGTCGCCTCGTCTTCTTTCCTCTCTTCTCCTCTCCTCGCTTCCTGTCACGTCACGTCGCTTTCGCTCTTCTTCGCGTACGATATGATATCGATGATTTCATCTGCGCAGAGAAGCTGACGGATTATCTCCCATTGATATCCACTACTTTCATATACGTGTGTTCACCGCGTTCTACGCAGAAGTTTACGTTCCTTCTGACCAGCAGCAGCCTTGACATTCCGCTAGAGAGACGTGGTTTGAGAAGGTCTTCTTTCAATGAACAGATCATACGACGGTGACTACTTGTTAAGTCACGAGATGTAACGAGTTTGACCTCAAACGAAATTAGGATAGAATAAGAGAGATCTGCAGTTGCTACGGTTGCTTACGATCAACATTTCATAGTAATTCCTATGGTCTTAGGCCAAAAGTATAAAACATCTCCACAAATTGACGTGAACGTTCTATATCTAACAAAAAATAAATTAAAAACAATTTTATTGAAAAATAATATTTATAACAATTTTCATATTTTATTAGTTTTCCTTTAATTTTATTATCACTTATTTTTCAAGAAAATTCAATAAATTGAGAATTCTTTGTAGATCTTTAAGATAAATTAGTAGCATCATTGTTAAATTGAGAATCAATCTAATTTGAGATATTAATTTTTTCGCTTCAGTTTGCGATTGCGTTTTAATCCGACGAATAAAATCGGCGCGCAACTTATAAAACTGGAAAAATATATATTGCAGAAATTTGCTTATGAATATTATTAAATATCAAGAAACTTAAACGAAAATAGAAATCTTTTCCTTATTCAATACACATAATGAACTTGTATTTGTTACATGATTTTTTTAAATTAGCTCTAATTAGACTTAGAAATAAATCAACCTACTTATTTCAAATTTAAATTTAAAATTATTACAATAAGAGAAAAATTTATTATTTGTGATTATAATTACACGGTAAAATAATTATGATTGGGAGCTTCATTTTTATTATTACTCTGTAATATTAATAATTATATTTATATAATACTGTACTAACACAAAATATATTCGGCTAGTGCCGAAAATAATTATGAATTATAGTAACTATAATAATTATAAAAGTGGAGCTTCTAAGCTTCTAACCATAATTATTTTTCATGCGCTTTATAATAAAAAATACTAAACACTTTTGACAAAAAATAAGATTATTTTTCTCAATTGATTTAAATTAAAGATGCTTTATACTTATAGCCAAGCCTATCATATATATTAAATCATACAAAAATCAAAGTTCATTAATAATTAATACATAATTAATATCAAACTTCTTTAATATTTTTTCACATACGAGTGTTAATTTAAAATATTATTCTTCTTATAATTTTATAATCTTCATTACATGATGGACATAAGACATTTACAATTTTGTCTCTTCAATTAATATGTTAATAGAATCTATCTGACAATTTATTTTAAATTTGTAAGGAAAATTTTTTGTTCTTGTTTCGATACATAAATCGAACTGAATGTCTACCTCGGTGTCTACCAACGCATGAAACATATATCACATAACATACTTCGTAGTTACTTTTCTCAACATGTCCAACGCCAGATGACTTTCAATCTCGGCCACAAACTTTTCCCTTAGCTTACTTGGTACGCTTTTCTGGATAAGATGTTATTTGTGCCGTACAGTTATATGCCTGCGGTGACTTTCTTGGCATGCGAGACTGAGACTGACGTTAAAATACAGACCCGAACATAGTAATGTATAGGACAACTCCAAAAATTTCAACGATATTTACGTTATTTTTGATAATCAATAATGCAATATAAAATCGCATTTATAATCTTGCACATAGTTTTGTTGATTATTAATTACTTATACATAACAATTAAATCAAAATTATATATATCAGAATATCAACTTAATTGTTTCTATTAGACTTTAGAACGACCATACATGCGAATACATAAGAACGCCAACCTATCAAAGTTTATAGATGTTTCAAATAATACAATATATATCCATTTTAAAATTTTATTTCAAATAAAATTGAACGCCGATAATTTTCGGACAATCAATCTGAAACGCTACCAATCCCCTCCCCCAAAATTAAATTAGAAAAACTAAAGAACTTACTGCGAAAAATATTACCTCAGCCAGAGTTAATTGCTTCTGTTCGATCATCGATTAAATACTAATAGATTAAAAGAGAGTGTGGGCAACTTAAAAAAGATGAATTTTGCTTGAACAAGCTTTTCATCGTGGAGAAGCTTGTCTGCCTCTGTATACGGGCAAAATTAGACGATGAATCTTCTATGAGTCACAATTTCTTCTGCAGCGCAGCAATCACGAGCGCCAACGTTACGCAAAGAAACGCCAACGTACAACTTGAAGAAGAAAAAATGTGCGCGGTTAAATAATTAACTAACAGATAAATATCTACAGAAACTTTAAACTGATGATAGCATACACCGTATATTATTGTCTAACAAATAATTTGCGTTTAGACGCTTCAATCTAGCACTAGTGTCAGAATTTTTACCTCAATATAAATATTATCAAAGGATAATTTCTGACAGATTGAAAAAAAAAAACCGTAGGCAACTTGAAAACGAATTTTACGTAACCAATAACTAGCTCTTCATCTGAACTGAAATTTATAAGTTTATAAATTTATAAGAGCAAAATTATTAGACTACGAAAATTTAAAAAAAAAAATTCCTCTGAAATTTTTACTTCCACGAAATTCACAGTCTTGTCAACTCTCTTCAATATATACTACAATATTAATAAAAGTGCAAGTTATTAATGAGCATTTTATTTTAAAAATCAATTAATTGAATAAAAGTTCCTTATTTACGAGAGAGATATTTACAAGAGAGATGGTAAAAATTCAATAAAATTAATGATATTCCACGAATAGATGGGAGTGACTATGGAAAGATAACTTTCACATTTATAAAATAATTAACTGAACACTTCATCAATTATACGTAGTTCATACAGGAAATTCTTCTCTCGTCTTTACTAGAAAAAAATTGAACACACTGAAAGCGTAACTACACTCATTTTTATATGATATACGAAATTTATATTTACATATTACTAATCAATCTCGCGACTATAGAAATAGACTGTAGAAAATGTATTATATGAAAGTTACGTAAGGAACATTATTTGAATAAATAAATATCGACTGGTATAAAATCGCATTAGTCTCGACATTTTCAGACTGATTATTGATTACTTCATCTAAATTCTATCAAATGGAATCTCATTCTAAAAGTTTTAGAGAGTATACAATCAAAGTCGTTCGTCAGACAACAACAACTTAATGTGTTCTTTAATTATCAATACTGGATTAAAAGAGACCGCAACTTAGAGAAAAGATAAATTTTGCTTAAACAAGCTTATCACCATGGAGAAGTCTATATATAAGCAAAATTGAATTTTGAACGATGAATTTTCTATGAGTAACAATTTTTTCTTAAGTTGCTATAATAAAGTCTATATCAACAGAGAGATATAAAATGAAATATCTAATTATAGAATAAGCGATAAGATCAAATAGGTCACGATGCAAAAAAAAAAACATAAATAAAACAGTTATTCTTATATAATTTGTTACATAGAACACCCTGCATATTTAATTTAATATCATATTAATAAATCATATAAACTTACTAAAATTTTTTTATAAATATGTTGATTCTATTATTAATTTGTAGTATTTAAAACAATGTAAGAAAAATAAATATAATTTAATACAGTTGTAGAACTGTATTAAATTATATTTATTTTTATTACATTGAAAATCGAATTGAAAATATGCTTTAGTAAATAATTCTAACATAAATTCCATAAGAGAGAAATGGCACTCCAGCTGTTTGAACAAAGTTTTACGGAGAGAGATTTAGGATTTTCTTTGAGACCTCTAAGACACATCGCAGGCATCGGGATTACTCGAACTCGGGCCTCTTGTTATCGTTGGAGAACCCTTCGCCAAAGTTCCGCCATTCTTATCCAAGCCGATCAACCAGTCGTCGACCGACCAAGTGTGACTCTCTACTCAATGAATGATTTCCGCGCAACGTTGCCACATTACGTCTGCATTCTGCACCCATTACAGCATCGACAATGTTATTCTGATCCTTTTTCTCTCATTCGCTCGAATATGGATGATTACAAGCGTTGCGTAATGTATCTATTGCAGTTATTGTTTCGTGGCGTGCTAATTAAATGGTTTAATGATACAGCGAATCAAGGACCGATTTTACCAACGCCGACTAATTATGTTTGCAATTTAATTCGTTCCCAGTCTCTTTCTAGGTTCTGATACTGACTATGGAAAGGAAAATTTAATCAGTCAACACTTTTAAGACTTCCACGAGTAATTTCCATACAGAAGTTATGCATTTCACGGATTATCTCCGTGTTTAGATCCATTATTTTAACATCAACATTTCGTAAACATTACAGGATTACATCACACTTCAACAGGGTGAAGAGCAATTTGATACTGAGCTACTCCTCCGAAGGATCTTCTTTATATATGTCATTTTAAACATGTACTCTCTAAAACTTTTAAAGTGAATTGTCACTTTAAAGAGTGAAATTTCACTCTTAAAGAAAATTGAGCCACT
>Ga0157362_1001301_pt1 | contig 10388 bp, 4 predicted proteins | sample AttlaeALBM3_FD_111480 | JGI IMG/M metagenome (GOLD analysis project Ga0157362, IMG submission 111480) | Fungus gardens microbial communities from leaf cutter ant in Ribeirão Preto, State of São Paulo, Brazil - Atta laevigata ALBM3 | ecosystem: Host-associated > Fungi > Mycelium > Unclassified ... | reverse complement strand
TCTCTCTCTCTCTCTCTCTCTTTCTTATCGTTAAGCTCATTTCTCGATGTGAGAGCCGAGCTACCTCTGACATTTATAGTTAAAGTTTTCGCCATTCTAACACGGAGGAAAGAAGGAATATTCATGAGACATCGCAAATTTCTAATAAAATTTATATGCAAAATTATAAAAATGAACTGTAGCTGATAATATCATTGAACATTATTATAATCTCAATGTTAGTTATAAAAAAATTTTTGAATGGTTTTCAATAAAAAAAATGTCATTTATTTCTTATATCGTTTTAAAGTTTGTAATAAAAATTTTTATATTTACGTAATTGTAATTTTATATATATTTTTAAAAGTAAAAAAGGTATATTCTCTTTCTCTCTCTCTCTCTCTCTCTCTCTCTCTCTCTCTCTCTCTCTCTCCAATTATCTGTATACTATAATTAATTTGTAATTGCAAAATTAAATCTTAATTAAATCTTTTACATAAAAACTTATACATTCAATTAGATATTTAACTAAAAAATAACATATGTATTTTGAAAAAAATTTTAACGTAAAGAATCAACTTAAATTGCTTTTTCTGGTCAAATATTCTTTTAGTTTTCACAAAAGCTCACGAATTAATATTTAAGACTGTTATGCAAGCTTTAACAGCAATTGTGAACTGTTTATTTTAAATTTTCTATGATCTTTGTTTTGCATAAGCAATATAACTCTTCTGTTATTTTTTGCATTACTCTGCACGGTTCTTTCTTGTTCTACGAGCCGCTTTAGCATCTTTCATTATGAATAGAATTTTTTATAAACACTGCTTTCTATAGTATCTCTCTAAGTGCATGATTATGCATGATTATGCATGATACACTGTAATGATATTATAATTCATTCCAGATATAATTTTACAATTCCAAAATTAAAAATAAAAATCCATTATCTGCTTTGATAAGTTTCTCACATTTGAGAGGAATGGTGGGAAGTCAAGAAAAATGAATAAAATTAAGAATAGTATTCGTTTTTATTTCTTAGGTCAGGAATGCGCATAAATGTAAATATAATTGTATGAACACATAAAACTTAATATTGCTGTGCTCAATAGAACATCACAAGATTGAAAAGTTACGAAAATCACGGCGAATCCATCGCGCCATATTGATATATCAATGTCATTAGGAAAAAATCAATTAAGTCATGAAATTGACTTCATCGCGATTTATCGTGTAAAAAAATAAATACTGTATACAAGTCTTTGTAGAAACGGTTAAATTTTCTTTGTCAACAAAATTTTATGAACGATTGCTTTTCGACAATAGTTTTCTCGTCATAATTTTCGTATGCGCAAACGTATATCTAAAAAGTTATGTAGAATTATAGAATAATGTCTGCGTGAACTTTCCGTCGCGCTTAATTGCGGAAAATTGATGTACGTGGACGTAACGATTAAGACAACGACACGATTTTGATTAATTTTCACGATCTTACGACATTATGGCACTAATCGCGGCTCGCTGGGTAAAAAAGCGATAAAAAAAAAATAATAAGCGCATTTGACCCAAACGAGCCACGTTACCTGTCACGTTTTTATCTACAAATTTTCAGTATTGATTCGAATGCATTATCTATTAGAGCTATGCGAAATAGATATTACCGAAATCGATATGTGAAGTCGGTCCAATTTCAAATAATCATTACATCAGAATAATTCATTTCAAAATTGGTTTTACTGTTTGCATCAAGACTGTGATTTTGAACATAAAGTCGAATGTAAAGTCAGGTCGGACAATATTGTGCATTGAATATATGCGTTGAATACAATTCTCCTTCGATATCGATTTTCCGACATTATGAACCGAATAATAACATCTATTTCGGAGTTGTAATTGAACTTGAACCGATTTCACGTTTCGCTGAGGCGAATACTGTCTCGCGTAGCCTTATTATCTACCACGATCGACATATTCAATGTTACATGCGGTGACGTGTTTCTTTCTCTTTACATTATGGGAATATCATGACCTTCGTACACGCTACTATTTACAAATCATCATACTATCTAGAAACTGATGAAATGGGCAATCGCTGAGAGAATAAGTAATAACATCTCGTATCATTGAATTGAATTTGGGGCGGATAAAAATATTGATCGAGTTGAGTTGCTTTAGAAACGTTTGTAATATGGAGTAACAATCGAGAAGTCGCTGAAATTATATTATTATAATAATATAAATTATATTATTATAACTGTTACTTTGCAATATAATTAAAAGTGAACGGAATGAAATAAATTAAACATTATACTCTAAAGGAAATCCATCATTTTTTAAAAAATACAATAAAAACAAGTCATATATTGCTAAGCTAATCAAATTTTCAGCTCTTTTAAAGCTTCAGCTGTTTGTTTCTTATAAGCTCATTATAATTGCATATTTTTGCATTATATGCCAATAAAATGACAGATTTTTTTTTATATTTAATTAATTCTCTTCCATGCATCCATTACAAAATAATAATTATTTCAACAGATACTCTGAAAAAAGTTCAATAATAATCTCAAATGTTTTTAAAGTTTTAGTAAAATAATTTCAATCAAATATTTGGTTAATATAAATCAATTAAATTTAAATATAAATTACTTTTTCAAATATTATTTTACTTTTCTAATTATTAATAAACGGTTAGTAACCATTATTATATTCAATAATATTCACTAAATATTGCACCAATACGCTAAACTAAATATAACTCTTTGATATAACTATTATCATATTTTTTTCAGTATAATTTCAGCAATTTCCCGATTGTCATATATGTGATTCGCACACATCGAGGGAATCTAACATCAACGGTATACTCGATACAGAAACATTTATTTATCACATATTTCGCCACGAATATATTTCAACATCGAGCGTGCGTTACTCTCTCGCGCCCCTTTCGTTGCCTACATAAATCTAATATTTGGTACTTATATTGAAGTCTACACTGGCCGCTTAAATCAGGAGTTCGTCCTCGACGTATACACATCTTACATACGTCGTACAGCAGCACCAATTGTTACAGGCAGCACCAATCATTAATAAACCTAACATTGCGATTAAAAACTTCCTTGTTACAGCCGGATTTCGCTGTTCTGTTTCGTTTTTGATTGATGTCAAAAACGTAAACAACTTAGATTAACATATCCAAAATTTCGGGCTGCGTATTTATAAAAAAAAATTTGATTAGATTCTTATAACGATAAATAATAAATTTTCAATTTAGTCTGCATTCTACTTAAAAGCTCGTAACATTCGCGAGCATCATTTGTCCTTGTTTAATAAATAACAATGTTTGATAAATAACAAGGATAAAATGATTTCACAAATGTTGTGAATAAATAAATGGAACGTAGCTTTAATACTATAATATCAAATTATATAAATGCTTTTGGCGTGCAATTGATTTAAGTAACTTTCTCTGAAGCACATCAATTAGTATGAAAATTAATAATGGCTAAGATATAATATTTTTATCTAAAACAAAGAATTTATTTATATAAACATAAACAATGAACACTATAAAAAAAGAAAAGAAAAACAATTATCCAAGATGTTTAATATATCTCCTCAGTGTCAATTTGTATGGTCTAACCATTTAATTTGTTATTTGTTATCTAAATATCTAGTTACTGTTTGTGCGCACTGTGAGTAATTTATAATGTAGGAACCGTTCGAGATTGGTGATTAAATTTGTCTCGAGGTAACTAAGTCGTGACTTTACGTGTTTATATTTCGTGCGTTTCAAATATATATTTTACGCTTTGCTTTCGTTTTTTTCAGTGCTTCTGTCTTTTTTCTGGACCAAATCCGTCCAAATTTGAGCTACGTTTGAGCTAGACTAGTGTTCAAATCGGAAGTCATTGTTTTCGAATTGACACTAGCCATGGAGTGAACATGAAAATACATCATGCGACGATACGTGCTGTGCCTCGCAGGGACAACTGATTCAATTCAATTGAAAGGAAAAAAATATAACAGGAATTACTTGAAACAGGTACTCGCTGTATATAATACTATCATTATAAATTATATTCAAAAATATTTCACTGAGCTTCTTCTTGACTAGATTCTGCGAACTTCAGCAAAATAACGCTTATTAAATAACAAAATTCGTGTGCACTCAAGAATAAGATTCTTAAATACTTCATAAGTTCATGCGAGTATTAATGTTTATATGTTCGATAAAGACTATGTAGTTCAAAAATAAATATGCTCGTAAAATATATAAACACATTCTTTCTGTTAACAAAAATATAAATGCAAGTTATTAAATGTATAATGATTTATACGTGCTTTGACATTTTAATTACATCTAACAATTCTATCAATCCCATTATACACAAATCTTGCACTCTGTCAATTTTTTTTAAATAGGAATACATAAATGTGTATGTATGTACAAGAAATTATTATTGTGTATAATTATTGTCAAAAAAGTAAAATTCACTACAGTTTTTACACATGACATAAATCTGAATGCACATGAATTTTTTTTCACCTACAACATACAACGATAAGATCCTCTCACAGAATTCGCAAGAAGGAACAATAATATTAAATAATAAACAGTAATCCTCACTCTACAAAAAGCAGTGACTACGAGTTTTTTTACTTTCTTCGACAAAACTCACAAACTGCTTTACAAAACAATACTGTACTTTACATTCGAGACGCCACTGTTCTTTTAAGTTACATGCAAATTTCGCAGCTGCTCATTTTTTTTCATTTATCGGATAGTGGTTATTTATCTAGCATCGTTTCAAATTTGTCTTCACCGATTGTCCTTTCAACTACAACTATCGTGATAAATTTGTGAATGACTCGCATTTTAGCAATGTTTCTCACACATGTTTTTACTTATTAGCATACCTATCAGCTTAATTACTGACATACAGTGGCCTATCAGCTTAATTACTGACATACAGTGGCTGTCTAACTGTAAAATAATTTTATTATTCAGATAAAAAAAAGAATTTTTACAAATAAAGATTTAATAAATGCTTAATATATTCTAGTATTTAGAATATCGTATTCTTAAAATATTTTAATTAAAAAATTATTATAAAAATTGTAATATCTTATCATATAAATAATAACTTATCATATAAATGAAGACTTTAGATTATATTAGATTGATAAAATTATATGTTGACCAGGAACTTTTGACAGTCACTGTAAACTGTAATTAAGATTGACTTAAAATTTTTGTTATGATAAAATTAATTGAGAAATAAAGTTTTGTTATGACCGAAGATTAATTTAATAAATTCTTAATTCATAAATTCTTTATTTCCAATTAATTTCTAATTAATATCGTAATTTTCGATGCTGCTTAATATCTTCTTTTTTTTTAAATTAATAAGTTTCGTAACTGGTTCTCTAGTACATGTAGCTAAAAGACATCCGGCGATTCTGTATCATATTCCCCCGTACACAAAAACTATTCTCGTTGCACATTTAATAGCAAACGCGATCCTAATTCTTCATTTAAAGTGTATCGTGTTTATTAAATTGTACAGATAAAACTTAGGATCACAGATAATTTAATACTAAATATGCAGTGAGAATCAAGTCTTCTAAAGTCAAACGTATATAATTCTCTTTATTCTCATAATACGTATTATATTATTTTACGGCGTCATTCGTATGCCTATTTGAATTTTTTCTTAAATTTGTATGAATATTGCAAAATTTTGTCCCCGAATGATGATATAAGTGACCTCTCAAGGATCATGGCTGTCCTCATAAAATCATCTTCTCTGTTTATCGTTCAAAAAAAGAGTATATAGAAACATTTTGGAAGATTCGACAATTAGGCACACAGATTGCCCCCTTGAAAAAATTCGCAAGTAACCCTTTTCGCGAGCAAACATTCTCATTTAGATCTTGAAAGATTTTCCTGTACCTTATCGTTTATCCGCGCCGAGCAAAAGTCAGCTTCGTAGATAATTTACTTGCGCGAAACTTCATATCGTCGAGTCATAGCTTTTCGAGCGCCTCTAAAAACAGCCGTGTGATGAAAAGTTGCGTGACACCATCGCCGACCAAGGTCTTATTAATACTTCTTCAGAACGGCTCGAGCGTTCGCGAAACGAGGTCATGTGAGGTCACGCATCTTTTCGCGCCCTGCTGGGATCTCGTTTTGGAACTTCCCATACAGATGTCCAAGAGACATTCTGAAGAACATCCCAACATTCTGAGAACGTTTGCAGATATCTCTGAGATAAAATGTGTTGTATGGGTTTACGATTGGCTCAATATTTTCGAAAACCGCCTGAAGTCACTCTCTTGGCCGTGACAGCACAATACCACGTTCTCTGAAGTTTCCGGCCATCTTTCAGACTCAGGCAATGTTCTGTTTTGGAAGAATCGGAATCGTTTGTAGAAATTGAGCAACGTGTCGTGGGCGGATGCACACACGCACACACGCACGGATCTCCCCGTGGCTGCCGGAAGAGCCTTTTAAACGAATCCTCGGGGTGATTTATCTTCAAGTATTCTGTGGACGTACGAGGTCGTGTTCTCGCCATGAGCTGGTCGTGCACACGCCGTCCCCTCGCCACCATTCGTTCACATCCTTGTAATACTTTGGTGGACGGTCGTCGTGTAACATGGCGCACACCCGGCACCAAAAATACGTATTGATGAATTCGCCAGTACCCTTCCAGCGAAAATATGAATTGTACAAATCGTCATCGCGGTCTAATCGATGCAAATATTCAGCGAGTTCTTTCGGCGTCTCGAATTCGTCTACATGGATATAAGAACGGTACGGCGAGCTGCGTGCATAATCCGTCGGATGAGCCCCCATCACGATTGGCAAAACATTGTGCCTACACATCCAAGGAAAAATAGATAATACAAGCAGTGTAATATTTCAAAATACAAGAAATGGAATTGTAATCGTGAGAGAAGGAAAACGCGTGATTGTGTGTCATGAAAGAAATCGTATCACATCGCGTGCTTGTGAATTGAGGCGGTCGCGTCCAGTTCGGAAGCTTAATTAATACCGCGCGAGTAGCACGCGTTTCTGTCCATTAAGTGAGTAGGGAAGATTAGGTAACGCGAGTTGGCACGCAACCGCTTTATTCAAGATACCGCACAAGTTGGCAAAGGTTGCCGACCTCTGGGTGAAATGATCGAGCGTATTAGGTCAACTTATATTCGCTGCTCGCATCTAAAATACCGCACCTCTCTGTATGAATTGTATGCGCTAATAAGAGAGTGAGAGGCTAAGACGGTGAGAAAGAGAAAGGAGGAAGAGAGCAATAAATATCATCGCACGTACCCTAGTCCGTTAACGAAGAACTTTTCCGTGATGTAATCTTTGCAGTTGGAATTCTCGAACGCGAGGTAGAATTTGTAGTCCTCGTCGAGCATGTCGAAGCACGTTTGCGACTGCGATCGCGGGCAACGTAGGCTGCCGCACGCACCGTAAATGTCCACTTGGATGTATTTCGAGAGTTCCCTGGCATAATGCATACGCTGATTTCGGGGATGGCAGTTGGAAACGAACCAGGCGACCTAATTAAACAGCGAATGTCATGAAGAAGAAAGTAAATATCATTTTTGATAGTGTAACGATTTGAAAATTACAAGTATTTGCAAAAATGTAGTATAATATGGTTGATATTTTGATAAGAAATAAAATTCTTTATTTTGATTTAATTTTTATATAAATCTTAATGTTTCTAATTTAATTTCTATCTGAAGATTTCTATTTTTTGTAAATTAATATAACAATAAATCATATTGAAGAATAGATGATTTTATTTCATTCATCAAATAAATATTATTTTTATTGCATATACGCACATATTTTTTAAATATTAATTAAAATTAAAATTTTTTAAAGCCATTAATTTCATATAAAATATGTATTATTTAAAGTTATTTTAAAAATTTAACAGTATTACGAGTTACGATAAATAATTACATTTTATAACTAAACAAATAAAAACAGTATTTTATTAAAAAATGCAGAGTAAATAAAAGCTATTTCTGTCTTCAAAAAATATATAATTCTATTATTTTATTTTAATTATAGAAATAAATATAATAAAAATTTATTATTAACTAGTACATTTATTTTACAAAGAATATACATTTTATTCATTGTTTTGCTTCTCAGACAATTCAAATATTATTAAAATCTTAATCTAAATATTTTACCTTCTTTGTTTTGTTTGCTGCATAATTAAACGTTTGTGAGATCTGTGTAATACTCGAATCATAATATTGCCATCTTTCGTAAGGTGCCACTATGTCACTATCGCGCCGATATGTAGCGGTCCAATTGATAAGAGCGCTCTTTACGCTCTGCGTGTGATAAGGACATTCTAAAAAATACAGCATCCACACCTATTGAAAAAATTACATAAATAATTTTATTATATAAATAATATATTTAATTATAAATCCTCTTTTATATGTGCGCGATATAACTATATAAGTAAAGTTCAAAGGCGAGTCAATCGCTGAGCAAAGGTGACCTGATTTTCTCGGGTCGCAAAAATTAATATTGCTTGTGTTACATCGGATACCTGATTGTAAGACCTTCGTCCCACGTGCGTGATGTAATCCTTAAATAGAATGAGATCGGCGTCGTCCGGATTGTCGCGGACGATCGTGCAAGTATTCACCGGGCAGCGTTGTTGGAAGAATATGTCAGGACCAATTTTGGCTTCGGCCATCCCATGAGGAATCATTATTTTTTTCAATGGATGCTCACTGCCTGTTTTGTTGTAATCAGATGGCACGAACATTAGCTGTAAAATTATTTATGACATTAATATACTTATGACTGCGCAGAATCGTTTAGTCAAGAAAAGTTATTGATTAAATTACAAAAAAAATCTTTTTATATACGTATTTATATAGCTTTGTAGAACTTATACTCAACAATTAAGTACTGTGAAATATTATCTTATAATTACATTTTTAATTCTCTTAAAATCCTAAAACAAATTTAACATACATTATCCGACAACAAAGAATAAAATTAAATTTTGTCATTGTTATTAATTGTTGTGAATGTGAAATTCTTCAGTATTTTGTTGAAAAAAATTGAGATATAATTATATGTATAATAATCGGAATGCATCGTGATTCAATAAAGTATTATAAAATAAAATTAATTTAATGCAATAATATTTTTGCTGATATTTATTCCTCTTCACTATTTTTGTTAAAATTAAATTTACATCAAAATATTAATGTACAAACATGTATAAATAAAGAAAATTTTTGAATGTATATGTCTAATATTCATAAAAATCAATTTATAATTAGCAATGTCGATAATTAAATATATGTATATAATAATTAAATTTTAACTATAATCCGTAAATTTTTATGCAATTATCAGAATTACCTGATTAGTCACACGATCATCGTAAGCAGTTTCCTCCGGCCACAATTGAGCCAATCTTCGGCCAGTATTGCGAGTTCTTATCGCCGGATAAGGTCTTCTTGTTCCTCCTTTCATGTACCAAGGTCTTCGTGATGGATCTTGGTCTATCGAGTTTTCGCCCAAGCTCACAGTACCATTTATATTTAATACCTTCGAATAAAAAGAAAAAAAAATATATAAATGAATAAATGTATAAATGAAAAATAGAATTTATATGGCATCGTCATTCTCTGCTGCAACTAAAAAGACAATATCACAAACTATAAATGTTATTAAACTAGAAAATATTATGAATAATATCGCATTCAACAAATTTCATAGTAAAGATAATAATTTTTATGAATCAATTACTTTTTCACTATCTATAATACCTAAATAATCGCATTGTTATTTGAAATTTTATATATATTATAATATTATCTGTTATATTATTACCTTTAATTTATTACCTTAATTTATTAATTCAAATTTTTTTTAATATAAATGCTTTTGTGTTAGCTCTATCAGTAAATATAAAAATTTATGCGATTAGTTAAGTGTAATTTGCAACTTTTAAAGTTTCTAAGCATAATATCATGATTTATGCATGAGTGAATACATATAAGCTTTTATTAACTGGATAATATATGATTTGAAAAGTGGTAAGAAAAAATTAAAATTTTCTCGTTTTAAATACAGATAATTAGAAAAAATAAGGTAATACTGCCACAGGCAACTAGACTATTAAGCAATTCTAAATGCATCACAATATATATCATATTTTACAAATTCCAATTTCCTACAATTCTCATAATCTGAGAGTTAATTCAATTATCAATTCAACTTTGCTATTACTTAAGCGTCCAATATTTAGCAAAATGAACATTAAATAAGTTACGATGATATTTCAAGTATTTTTTTTTATCAAACTTTACAACGTATCTATCTGCTTTTTTTACACAATGATTAT